>Ga0194120_10001638_pt1 | contig 40326 bp, 32 predicted proteins | sample TA2MahCa65mmetaG_FD_148642 | JGI IMG/M metagenome (GOLD analysis project Ga0194120, IMG submission 148642) | Freshwater microbial communities from Lake Tanganyika, Tanzania - TA2015019 Mahale Deep Cast 65m | ecosystem: Environmental > Aquatic > Freshwater > Lake | place: Tanzania: Lake...
AGTCCATTAAAACAATGGTTGCGAGTGCGACCATCTTCATTCATCATGCAACACACTTTAAGCGCAGAAGAAATCTGCTAAAATTCGCACCATGTTGCAACGCTTTGTCATACAGTTAGCATTCATTCTTCTATTCGCTTTCACGCAAATAGGCGTTGTCACGCATGAAATCAGCCACGTAGTTGGTGCTGAGAAACACAGTCAGCAAGACAAAAACACTTCGGCAGAGCAATGCGAACAGTGTCTCAGCTATGTAAAAGTAGCAAGCGGGTTGCCATGGTCTCCTTTTGTTATCCCAGAAATCGTAGCCGAGACATCAGCAGAAGCCACTTCCCTTTCAGGGGTCCAATCATTCACATTAGCGGCTTATGTAGCGCGCGCACCACCTCAAATAACAAGCATTTAGAAATTCAACGCTTGGCACCTACACCAAAAGGTTGCCCGCTTTTGCTATTATTTTTGAGGTTATTCATATGCATTACAAATCCAGCCAGCAGATGCTAAAAGCATTTGCGTTAAATCCAATTTTACTTGCGCTGACTGCCCTTTATGCACACAGCACGATTGCAGCTGAGTCAGATACATCCATTGATTTACCTGTCGTGGCTGTCACAGGCAACCCCCTCGGCGTTGGCTCTGACCAGCTTGTCGTACCGGTTTCGGTATTGAGCGGTCGCGAGCTTATCCTGCGCCGTGAAGGTACACTGGGGGAGACGTTGAATGGTACTCCAGGGGTGACAGCCACCCAGTTTGGTCCCAACGCCTCACGCCCAGTCATCAGGGGGCTGGATGGTGAACGTGTCCGCATCATGCAAAACGGTGTAGGCATTTTAGATGCCTCTAGTCTGAGCTTTGACCATGCGGTGGGCATAGACCCACTGATTATTGAGCAGATTGACGTGGTGCGCGGACCCGCTGCTTTACTTTATGGCGGTAGCGCAATGGGTGGGGTGGTCAATGCGATCGACCACCGCATCCCCAAAGAAAAACTGGAAGGCATTATTGGCCGGACAGAGGCACGCTTTGGCGGGCCGGATAGCACACGCAATGGTGCTGCCGTGATCGATGTCGGCAATGGCAAATTTGCCATCCATGCCGATGCATACACCCGCAAGACCAGCGATTTGGATATCCCCGGTTTTGCAGTATCCAGCCGTAAAAACAGAGCCGATAGCACTTTGCGTGAAAACCGCGGAAAACTGGTGAATAGCGCATCTGAAGGCGATGGCGGCGCACTAGGTGCCTCACTCACTTTTGATAATGGTTATGTCGGGCTTTCATACTCAACACTGAATTACGACTACGGCGTGGTGGCAGAAAAAAGCGTCAGAAGCGACATGAAAAGTGACCGCTGGGATTTAGCCACCGAGTTCACTGACTTGGGCACTTTCATCAATCGTGTAAAAGTTCGCATGGCGCATACTGACTATGAACACAGCGAGATAGATGCTGGCGTTGTCGGCACCACTTTTAAGAACCGCGGCCTGGAAGGTAATCTTGAAGCAGGCCACGCCAAATTTGGTAACTTAAACGGTGTGCTTGGCTATCAGTTTAGCAATACCAACTTTGAAGCCCTGGGAGACGAGGCTTTCGTACCCAGTGTGAACACGCAAAATCATGCGCTTTATCTCTATGAGGAATTAGGGCTTGGTGACCATAAAATCACCTTTGGTGGTCGCTTAGGCCGTAGCCAGGTAGATTCCAAAGACAGCGCAGGCTTTGGTGCAGGGCAGAACAACAGCTTCAACCCCAATAGCTTTGCTTTAGGTTGCTTATACAAACTCAATGACAACTGGTCCGTTACCAGCAACCTGTCGCACAATGAACGTGCACCGAGCTATTTCGAGCTATATGCCAATGGCGCACACGTAGCGACTGGGCAATTTGAAGTGGGCAATGCTACTTTCAACAAAGAACGCTCTAATGGTATTGATGCGCAACTACGCTGGAAAGATGCAAAAAACAGCTTCAACTTGGGTGCGTATTACACACGCTTCAGCAACTTTATCGGCTTATTTGACACAGGAACTACAGATGATGACTCTAGGTTGCCGATTGCCCAGTTTACCGCTGTACCGGCAGCATTTAAAGGGCTGGAAGCAGAGGGTAAGTTCAGCCTCACCGACAATCTAGATCTGAACGTACGTGGCGACTATGTGCATGCAAAAGATAAGCGCAACAATGACTATTTACCACGCATCTCACCGTTACGCTTAGGCGCTGGTTTGCAGTACCGCTTGAATGGTTTTAGTGCGCGCTTAGATGTATTACGCGCATTCAAGCAAAACAATACTGCTGACAATGAGCTTGATACCGACGGTTACACCAACGTCACTGCAATGCTGGCTTACAAACTACCTACAAAACTCAATGTAGAACTGTTTGCAAAAGCCAACAACTTGCTGAACGATGAAATACGTGAGCATGCCTCTTTCTTGAAAGACATCTCGCCCGCAGGTGAGCGCTCACTATTACTGGGCGCACGTGCTGACTTCTAGTTCTAATAAACATCAGGGGCATCAACACGATGCTCCTGTTTTAACCAAAGAGCACCAAGCCCCAAACGACAGCAACAATGACCAGTGCAATAAACACCGCTGCACTGCCAATATCCTTTGCTTGTTTAGCCAGTGGATGATGTTCAGTTGAGGTGTGGTCCACCGCCGCTTCAATCGCAGAATTCAGCAATTCAACAATCATCACCAGCAAAATACTCGAAATCAACAATGCCTTTTCTACTGGACTCTTATGCAAGAATAGCGCCAGTGGGATTAGCACAACAGCTAAAAACACCTCCTGCCGAAAGGCGTCTTCATGCACAAAAGCCGCTCTTAAGCCATGAGCAGAATATTTCATGGCATTGATCAAGCGGCGTATCCCTGTTTTTCCCTTAAAAGGACTAACTGCCGTTTCTAGATGCTTAGAGGGTGAGCGTTGCCCATTACTAGATGATTCAGGTTGAGAGTTCTGCATCAGAGGCTTTCTAAAGTAATAATTTTATGCACCATTCTAACATGCGCTATCATAACGCCTTAACTTGAGAACCGCCGATTAAATGCGGCAAGCTACAAGAGACCTTTGCACGGATAGGCGAACGCAGTGAAGACAAGGCAAAAATTGACAAAAAACCGGAGTTTACATGGGGTAAATGAGGATTTTGAGTCAATTTTTAACACCGTATTCACAAGTGCAGGCATTCGTGCAAAGGCCTCTACAAATAATAAAGGGCAATCATGGCACACACAGTCAACTGCATCAAATTAGGTAAAGAAGCTGAAGGTATGGATTTTCCTCCCTATCCAGGCGAGCTCGGAAAACGCATTTACATGAACGTCTCAAAAGAGGCTTGGGGCACGTGGCTCAAACAACAGACCATGCTGGTGAATGAGAATCGCCTGAGTTTGGCCGACCCCTCAGCGCGCAAATATTTGGCCGAACAAACTGAAAAATATTTCTTCGGCAGTGGTGCCGACATTGCCAGCGGCTACATTCCGCCAAAGAACTGAATGGCGGCTTAGCGCCTGGAAAGCGTGGTAATCCAGCTAAAAAATATGGATTGCCACTTCGCTCATCGCAATGATGGCGCTCAACTGCGCACCATTCATTCATGTCGCTAGGGCGCTTCTACAAATGCAAAGTTTGAGATACAGCATTACCCGTGAAGGGCATGTCCGTGGAATATATGCGCTGAAGCGCATTATTCACACGCCAAAGGCGCACACCCGCACGGGGCGTCCCCAACCTTACTAGATGCTGAAGCATCAAGTCGGTTGTGACGGAACGCAGAAACCGAGAAAACTTTAGTTTCAGTGAAGACTTACCTTTAGGTTAGTCGGAGCTATAGTATGCGTTATACAGCGAGGTTACGAGTACAGCGCAACGCTGTAATGCACTCAAGTGGTTTAAGCAGGCAATCAGAGAAGCTGATGCTCGCAAAAAATGTATTTATAGAAGTGCCCTCTATTTTTTGTAAGTTTTTACACCCTCAGCAGTTGCCAGCAACAAAACATTCGCTGGACGGGCTGCGAACAGACCGTTCGTCACCACGCCCACGATCTGGTTGATCTTAGCTTCCATCGCCACAGGATCAGTAATCGTCAGGCCATGGACATCCAGAATCACATTGCCGTTATCTGTCGTAAAATCACGCAATTTCGGCTGACCACCCAACTTCACCAGCTCACGCGCTACTTGGCTTTTCGCCATGGGTAGCACCTCTACTGGCAATGGGAATTTGCCCAGAACAGGGACATACTTACTTGCATCGCAGATGCAAATAAACTGTTTTGCCACCGCAGCCACGATTTTCTCACGTGTCAAAGCACCGCCACCGCCTTTGAGCATATGCATGTGCTCGGTAATCTCATCGGCACCATCCACATAGATGTCTAGGCTATCTACAGTGTTGAGGTCAAACACTTCAATGCCATGACCGCGCAAGCGTGATGCGGTCGCCTCAGAGCTTGCTACGGCCCCATCAATCTTATGTTTCACCTTCGCCAGCTCTTCTATGAAGAAGTTGGCTGTCGATCCCGTGCCAACACCAATAATGCCGCTTTTAACATATTCAACCGCAGCCTTCGCAACCTGTTGCTTTAATTCGTCTTGTGTGTATGCCATTTGAGTTAATTCCTTACAAAATCTTTATAATATGAGTTATCGGATTCAGGATAATCCAACACTATACACTGCTCAGTGTGAATTAAAAATAACACATGACGATAAATTCAAACATCAATTACCGCGACAAAATCGAGCACACCCGTGTCTATGACATCGCAAAGAAAACGCCACTCGATTTTCAGCCCAACCTCTCTTCCCGCATTGGCAACCGTGTGCTGCTCAAACGCGAAGACATGCAACCGGTCTTCTCATTTAAATTACGCGGCGCTTATAACAAAATGGTGCATTTACCAGCAGAGGCACTGAAGCGCGGTGTCATCTGCGCTAGTGCTGGCAATCATGCGCAGGGCGTTGCGTTGAGTGCACAAAAGCTAGGCTGCCCAGCAGTCATTGTGATGCCCACCACCACGCCCGCCATTAAAATTGAGGCCGTTAAACGGCGCGGGGCACAAGTCGTGCTGTTTGGGGACAGCTATTCTGATGCTTATGTTCATGCGCTGGCGTTGGGAGAATCCCAGCAGCTGACTTTCGTCCACCCTTATGATGACCCTGATGTTATTGCTGGACAAGGCACTATCGCCTTGGAAATCTTACTAGACCACCCGCAGCCAATCGAAGCCATTTTCTGTTGTGTCGGTGGGGGTGGGCTTGCGGCCGGTATCGCGACCTACATTAAAGCGTTACGTCCAGAGATCAAAGTCATTGGGGTGGAAGCTCAGGACGCCGAAGCCATGACAGAGTCGATCAAAAAAGGTAAACGCATCATGCTGGAGCAAGTCGGACTGTTTGCCGACGGCGCTGCCGTTAAGCAAGTCGGTGAATATACGTTCGACCTGTGCCAACAACATGTCGATGCGATGATCGTTGTCGATAACGATGCCATCTGCGCAGCGATTAAGGACGTGTTTGAAGACACCCGTAGCATTCTGGAGCCAGCTGGAGCGCTGGCCATCGCCGGGCTTAAAGCTTACGCAGAGCGCGAAGGTCTGAGTGACAAAACCCTGATTGCCATCGCCTCTGGCGCCAATATGAATTTTGATCGCTTGCGCTTCATTGCAGAGCGTGCGGAGATTGGTGAGAAGCGAGAAGTTGTATTAGCAGTGACCATCCCTGAAAGACCCGGGGCGTTCAAAGCCTTCTGCCGCTTGCTGGGTAACCGAAACATCACCGAGTTCAACTATCGTTACTCAACCCCTGAAAATGCACACATTTTTGTCGGTATAGCCATTAGCGCCCTCTCTGAATTAGCCCACCTCGTTGAGGTGCTAAAAGCACAGGGCTTGCCGACCATTGATCTCACCGATAATGAGGTCGCCAAGTTGCATGTGCGGCATTTAGTCGGCGGTCATGCACCGCAGGCGACTCATGAAAAAGTATATCGCTTCGAATTCCCGGAAAAACCCGGCGCGCTGATGAACTTTCTGGACACCATGGGGCATAACTGGAATATCAGTCTATTCCATTATCGTAATCATGGTTCAGATTTCGGTCGAGTGCTGGTGGGCATACAGGTGCCGCCGAATGAACTCACGGAGTTTTACGATTTCTTAAATTACTTGGGATATCCGTATTGGGATGAAACGCAAAACCCAGCTTACCAATTATTTTTAGGCCGATGACCAGAATGCACTATTTGACGGGGATTAACGAATCAGCCAACAAGACATGGCGTAGTGCCTAAGTTTTTATTTAACCAAGCGTGATAACGTGTACAGATTGTGCACGCTTTGATACAGTTGAAGTTAGTAAAACCATATTGCAGGCAATCAGCGAAGCTGATGCTCGCGAAAAATGTATTTATAGAAGTGCCCTTTAAAAATTACTTTGGAGATTAAAGTGTATGAAACTAAAACCCACATATGACAAACCACGTATCAGCTTGGTGCTACTAGCATTGATGGCAAGTATTATTGGTTGTAGCAAGGAGCCAGCCAATGAAGCTACGGTAGATGAGAACGCCAATCAAAAAGCAGTTGCCTACGTCACACGTCAAGATGCGGGAGTGAGCGTCATTGACCTCGCAACTATGGAGGTCATCAAGGAGTTTGATGTGAAGGCAGAGGGGCCGCGAGGGCTTGGGGTAACCGATGACGGTAAAAAGCTGATTGTTGCCACGCGTGAGAATGAAAGCATTTCAGTCATTGACACTACCACCGGTGAAGTGTTGCAGAAAATTTCAGTTGGCAAGAATCCTGAGTTTGTGCGTGTTAAGGGTAACTACGTATTCATTTCATCGGAACCAAGCTCTGTTGGTGGACCTCCATCGAAACCGGGTCAAAAACCAGCGGAAGACGACGACGATGAGGATGCTGAACCAGCACGTATCGCCATTGTTGATTTGGTTCAGGGTAAAAAGATTCGTGATATTGTCGGTGGGCCAGAAACCGAAGGGATAGAGTTTTCAGCAGATGGCAAACATCTGATTATCACAAATGAAGCCGACAATACGGTGACGGTGCACAACATTGAAGATGGCAGCCTGATTAAAACCATTCACACACATGAGCACGGCGACCGCCCACGCGGAATCAAAGTTTCTCCTGATGGCAACACTTATCTGGCGACATTAGAGTACGGCAATAAATTTATGGTACTGGATAAAGAGTACAACTTGGTGCGTACGGTGGATACCGGTGAGACCCCATATGGCATAACTTACGATAAAAAAGGCGAGCGCATTTTTGTGGCTACAAATAAACAAAAAGCGTTGCAGGTATTTGATGCCAAAACCTATGAAAAAGTAAAAGACATTCCTACCGGTAACCGCTGCTGGCACTTCACATTCACACCTGATGACAAGCAGTTGCTACTTGCCTGTGGCAAATCAGATGCCGTATTTGTGATCGATGCTGAAAAGCTGGAAGTCAGCAAACAAATTGCCGTCAAAGATATGCCTTGGGGTATCGTAACCTATCCAAAATCAGTCGGCAGTCTAGATAAACCCCTCTGACCTTAGACTTTCTCGGCAGATTAACAAACCCCGCAATGCGGGGTTTTCTACTTTAGCTTATCCAGAATAAAAGCCCACTCGTTAGGATCTACCGGTGTAATCGAAAGCCGATTCCCTTTTTGCAACACGCGCATATGCGCTAGTTCAGGATATTCACGCAACTCTTTTAAACTCAGTAGCCGAGTCTTACGCACTAGCCTGACATCCACATTTAACCATCGCGGATTCTCTGGGGTGGATTTTGGGTCGTAGTACTTATGCCCCTCTATGAACTGTAAACGGTCCGGATAAGCCAGCTTACCCACCTCTGCTATGCCGGCGATACCGGGCATGTCACAATTGGAATGATAAAAAAGCACACCATCGCCCAGCTTCATTTGATCACGCATGAAGTTTCTGGCCTGATAGTTACGCACCCCATACCAATCTACAGTCTGATTTGGAAAACCAGCCAAGTCATCTATAGAAACATCTGAAGGCTCAGATTTCATCAGCCAATAACGCATAAAGCCTAACCAGTTTAAAATGATTCGCTATGATAGTTTAGGTGTTCCCCACGGGCATAACCAAGACCAGCATCCTGAACCAAAAAGGCTCAAGTGGTAATAGTCTAGAGTGCATTAGGTACACCAACTCAGTGGCGCGCGCACCGCGACTCGAATAACCAAAACCGATGCTATAGACTAGTTCAAGGAATTATTAGCCTTAGCCATGCCGTAGGGAACAAACTTTAAAACCTGACGTTCCATGTATTCGATATATAGAACGACAGGAATGATTTTACTCCATGTCCAGCCAAACTTTAAGCCAAACGGGACTCAAAATGGCATATAGGCAGTAAAGAACGAGCAGAAACTGGTGGGCGCTAGGGAATCACCGGTACTTAAATAACCGTTACTTGGGGTTGCCATCTAAAAAACAGTCCGTTCCAGGTAAGTTCCACTACTTCAGGACAGGCCGCCTTTTGCGTTAAGCATTAAAATCTCGTAACTATATGATTGTAAATTAAATTATTTGTGTTAGCTTGGCTGTGATGCCTACAATTATGGCAGTTATTAGTCGAAGGTGTTTTTTTGGTAAGGGATTTTTATCAAAATCGTAATGATAGGCCACAGTATTCTGCAGGCATAGTTGGTAAAAATGAGCATCTTGCTTTATTAGAAATTAGAAGTATTTTCTTCACATTCTTTGCTGAAATGCGTTTTCTATACTTAGCAAAAAGCCCGCATCAGCGGGCTTTTTGCTAACTCTGGCTAACGAAATTATTCGTCTGCTTCTGTCTCAACTTTTGCTTCAGGCGCTGGAGGATCGATCAAAGCTTTCATGCTCAAGCGTACGCGACCTTTTTCATCCGCCTCAACCACCTTCACTCTTACCACATCCCCTTCTTTCAAGAAGTCACCCACAGCATTCACACGTTGATGTGCAATTTGCGAGATGTGCAACAAACCATCTTTACCTGGCAACAATGTGACGATTGCACCAAAATCTAGCAATTTGATGACAGTGCCCTCGTAAGTTTGCCCCACTTCCACTTCTGCAGTGATCTCAGCGATACGGCGTTGCGCTTCCGCGCCTTGCTCAGCACTGGTGCATGCGATCTTTACTGTACCATCATCGTCAATATCAATCGTTGTGCCAGTTTCTTCAGTCAAGGCACGAATCACCGCACCACCCTTACCAATCACATCACGAATCTTCTCTGGATTGATCTTCATAGTGATGATACGTGGCGCAAATTGTGACATTTGTGTATTCGCACCGCTCACTGCTTGCTTCATGATGCCCAAGATGTGCTGACGACCTTCTTTAGCCTGCGCCAATGCCGCCTGCATAATTTGTGCCGTAATGCCTGTGATCTTGATATCCATCTGCAAAGCGGTAATACCATCTTCTGTACCCGCCACTTTGAAGTCCATGTCGCCCAAGTGATCTTCGTCACCCAGAATGTCCGTTAGCACCGCAACGCGGTTACCTTCTTTGATTAAGCCCATTGCAATACCGGCTACATGATTCTTCATCGGCACGCCTGCATCCATCAATGCCAAACATCCACCGCATACTGAAGCCATTGAGCTAGAGCCATTGGACTCTGTGATCTCAGACACCACGCGCATGGTGTAGTCGAACTCTTCTTTTGTTGGTAGTGCTGCAACTAAAGCGCGTTTGGCCAAGCGACCGTGACCAATTTCACGACGCTTGGGTGTGCCGACACGTCCAGTTTCGCCAGTCGCGTACGGCGGCATGTTGTAGTGCAACATAAAGCGGTCACTGTATTCACCTTGTAGCGCATCGATGATTTGCTCATCACGGCCTGTGCCTAAAGTGGCCACTACCAACGCTTGTGTCTCGCCGCGCGTGAACAAGGCCGAGCCGTGCGTGCGTGGGAGCACGCCGGTACGGATGCTGATGGGACGTACAGTGCGGGTGTCACGACCATCGATACGTGGCTCACCGTTCAAGATCTGGCTACGCACAGTCTTGGCTTCTAACTTGAAGAACTCGTCTTTAATCTTGTTCGCTTCAACTGTTGAAGTATTTTCATTGATTAACTCGCTCATTACGCGATTCTTAATCTCATCCAATTTCGCAGAACGTGCACCTTTTGCCTTGATTTGGAAAGCAGCATACACATCAGTAGCGGCCAACGTAGCCACTTTCTCTGTCAATGCTGTGTCTGGCTCTGGAGCGACCCAGTCCCAAGCATCTTTTCCTGCTTCTGCAGCCAGCTCATTGATCATTGTAATGACCGCTTGCATCTGCTCATGACCATAAACAACAGAGCCCAACATCACTTCTTCTGAAAGCTCTTTTGCTTCTGACTCCACCATCATCACGGCTGTTTCTGTCGCTGCCACCACTAAATCTAACTCGGTTTCTTCCAACTGAGACTTAGTCGGGTTCAATACGTACTCGTCATTGATGTAACCCACGCGCGCCGCACCTAACGGGCCGTAGAATGGGATGCCAGAAATCGCCATTGCAGCCGAGGCGCCAATAATGGCAGGAATGTCGGCATCGATTTCAGGATCTGATGACAACACCGTTGCCACCACCTGCACTTCGTTATAGAACGCTTCTGGGAATAATGGGCGCAGAGGACGGTCAATCAGACGGCTGGTTAAAGTTTCCTTCTCTGAAGGGCGACCTTCACGTTTGAAGAACCCACCTGGGATTTTGCCTGCTGCGTAGGTTTTTTCCATGTAATCCACAGTCAATGGGAAAAAGTCTTGGCCTTCTTTGACTTCTCTTTTGCTGGTGACAGCAACCAATACCACTGTGTCACCGTAGCTCACCATTACGGCAGCATCTGCCTGACGTGAGATTTCTCCTGTTTCTAGGGTGAGCGTATGCGCACCGTATTGAATACTCTTCGTTACTTTATTAAACATTTAATTTCCTTTTTTTCATTCGTTGCTATTCACTACCCAATAGCCACTCAACAATAAAAAAAGCCGATGCAAATCCATGCAATCGGCTTTCTACTACTACGATAAATGCGAGTCCAATTAAGACGCTGGCACTTATTGTAATTATTTACGCAAACCTAAACGTTGAATCAATGTTTGATAACGTGTTGCGTCTTTACGTTTCAAGTAGTCCAACAGGCTACGACGTTGGCTAACCAATGCCAACAGACCGCGACGTGAGTGATTGTCTTTTTTGTTGGTTTTGAAGTGCTCAGTCAGATAGCTGATACGGCTGGTTAAAAGTGCCACTTGTACTTCTGGACTGCCTGTATCTTTTGGTGCGCGTTGATATTCTGCTACGATTTTTGCTGAATCTTGTGCTGTAAGTGCCATAACTTTTCCTAAAATTTAATGTTTTGCGTCAATGTAAAAGTAGCCAACCAAACAACCGCTCATACATTCATTTACAATGAACCGCGCATTTTATAGATAACACAATGATTTATCAACATCTTTTTAGATTATTTTTGGGACAGAGCCTGAGGTTAAACATCTATTTTTTCTACCACTAGCCTTTTAGGTGCGATTTTTCCGTCAGCCAGCCGTTCGCCCAAGCCTAAGAACTCCCCTTGTTCACTGTAAAGTCTGAGCAGGCCTGCTGGTACAACTCCGCCGCGCCAGACAGATTGCCCCTGTCGTAGATAATAAGTACTGTCGCTATCCAATGCTACGGCGGGGAGATGTAATACGGCACTGTCTGCTGGCTGCAATGCGGCGATGCGCTCGTCTGTCGACAGCGACTCAAAGGCCTCCAACGTCATCGACTGATGAATTTGATAATTTGCGGTTGCGATTCTACGCAATCCGATGAGGTGAGCGCCGCAGCCCAGTTGCTTCCCGATATCTTCAGCTAAGGTGCGGATATACGTGCCTTTGCTACAGGTCACGGTGATTGTAGCAATATCCTCTGAAAAGTCATTGAGCTCAATGTGATCTATGCGTACTAGGCGTGGTTTACGCTCAATGTCGACGCCAGCCCTTGCATATTCGTACAGTGCTTTACCCTCATGCTTCAGCGCCGAATACATAGGTGGCACTTGGCTGATCGCGCCGATGAATTGCTGACACACTTCCAGCAATTGAGGCTTGCTAACATTGACAGGCAAGCTGTGCAACGCTTCGCCCTCTGCATCGCCAGTGGTTGTGGTTACCCCTAGCTTCAGCGTCGCTACATAGGTCTTGTCTGCGTCGGTCAGATAATGCGCGAACTTGGTGGCTTCACCAAAGCAAAGTGGCAACAGCCCTGTCGCCAGCGGATCTAATGTGCCGGTATGCCCTGCCTTGGCTGCCTGTAAAAGCCATTTCACTCTTTGCAATGCTTGGTTTGAAGAGAATCCTAGCGGTTTATCCAGCAACAAGATGCCACTGATGTGTCGTTTCACACGTTTTATTTGCACGTATTCACTCTTCTTCAAAGGTGCTCAGAAACCCCTGGCGTCTTAAGAGTGCGGTGTTTCTTGGGGCAAATGACTGTTGATAATAATGGGAGATCTTTTGCCGGAATGGTAACTTCTCCCGCACTTCATTAAAGTCCAGCATCGTTTGCTCGTATTGTGCCAACTGCTCTGCCAGCGACTGCGTCTGATATTGGTTCTGATGGACTACCGCAGACTGAGGCAATCGAGGCTTAATACGCATCTCGACACTGGGTTTGCCGATACACAGACCAAACAATGGAAAAGTGTAAAGAGGCAGGTTAAGCAACGCCACCAACTCAGGAGCTACTAATCGTAGCCCTCCTATCGGACAGGTGCCATACCCCAAGCTCTCCGCCGCGATCAGTGCATTTTGTGCAGCAAGCGAGGTATCTACCGTCATCGTGAACATCGTGTCTGGCATGCTCGCTGCATCAAAACTTCCATCACAGGCATCACTCGCCAGTTTTGCGCGATATAAGTCTGCCACAAAGATTAGGAAGGCACTGCAAGTGCCGATTTGGGGATTGCGTGGTTGTAGCGCAACGATTTTGTCACGCAACTGAGTATCCGTGACATGAATGATGCTGTAATGTTGACCATTCATCCATGAAGGCGCCTGCTGCGCACACGCAAGGATTGCCGCCAATGCTTGCTCTGGAATCACTACATCTGGTTGAAAATCACGGTAGGTACGGTGATTCAGGATGGTATCAATGACCGCATTCATGAGGGCGCCTTTTCAGGGTAACTATGAATGCTTTAAAGCCTGCGCTATCAAAGCATCCATCTTCTGCCCATTATCCATCGAAACATCATAGACAAAATGGAGTTGTGGTATGGTGCGGAGTAACATGCGCTTGGCCAGTTGGGTGCGCAAGAAACCAGCTGACTTCTCTAAACCCTGTTGAATGCTATCATTGGCTTTGCTTGCGGTGTAGTAGACCTTGGCATGCGCCATATCGCCTGCCACCTCAACTGCAGTGATCGTCACCATCCCAATGCGGGGATCTTTTACTTCGAACATGAGCAGATCTGCCAACTCTCGTTGCATTTGCTCCGCCACTCGGTGGCTACGGGAAAAGTCTTTAGCCATCTCAGATTCCTTTAATCCGTGACTTTAGAATCCAAATGAGGCGGGTTTTACAATAAAAACAGGACGCTTCATTCGGTTGATGTCTATGCAAACATGGGTATTACACAAGTTTGCACAGCACATCGAATTTTAAAGTTACAGCGTGCGTGCAACTTCGACCATTTCATACACTTCAAGGATGTCACCCACTTCGATATCATTGTAGTTCTTAAGAGACAGACCGCACTCAAAATTGTTTTTTACTTCTTTTACGTCATCCTTGAAGCGCTTGAGTGAATCCAGCTCGCCAGTGTGTACGATGACGTTGTTACGCAACACGCGCACTTTAGAGTTACGTTTGACCATACCATCCTGCACGTAGCAACCTGCAATCGCGCCCACCTTAGAAATGCGGAATACTTCACGCACTTCCACAGTACCGATCATTTGTTCTTTGTGCTCTGGCGCCAACATGCCACTTAAAGCCGCTTTCACTTCGTCTACTGCTTCGTAGATGATGTTGTAATAGCGCACATCCACACCCAGGTTGTCTACCAGTTTGCGTGCACTTGAATCCGCGCGCACGTTAAAGCCGATCAAGACCGCTTTAGAGGCGGCCGCCAAGTTGATATCCGACTCACTGATTGCACCTACACCCGTATGAATAATGTGCACTTTAACTTCGCTGGTCGATAGTTTCTGTAGACTGCCTGCCAGCGCTTCATATGAGCCCTGAACATCTGATTTTATGATCAGGTTTAATGTCTGCACTTCACCTGATTCCATTTGTTCAAACATATTTTCCAGTTTGGCTGCTTGCTGCTTAGCCAGCTTCACGTCACGGAACTTACCCTGACGGAACAAGGCGATCTCACGTGCTTTACGCTCATCATTCAGCACAATCACCTCTTCACCCGCGCTGGGCACATCAGATAAACCTAAAATCTCTACTGGAATCGATGGTCCGGCCTCCTGAATGTCGTTACCCGACTCATCCAACATTGCACGTACTTTACCGAAGGTAGTGCCGGCTAGAATCATATCGCCACGCTTCAAGGTGCCGGACTGCACCAGAATGGTCGCCACAGAACCACGACCTTTATCTAAGCGACCTTCAATCACCAAACCTTTGGCTGGAGTATTTTTGGGCGCCTTTAACTCTAACACTTCAGCTTGCAGTAACACTGCCTCTAACAACTCATCAATCCCTTTGCCAGTCTTGGCGGATACTTCACGGAACATGGCATCGCCACCAAACTCCTCCGGCACGACCTCATGATTGACCAGTTCCATTTTGACTCGCTCCGGCTGCGCCTCTGGCTTGTCTATCTTGTTGATGGCAACAACTAAGGGAACATTCGCTGCTTTTGCATGGTGAATCGCCTCAATCGTCTGCGGCATCACACCATCATCGGCTGAAACCACTAGAATCACGATGTCTGTCGCTTTGGCACCACGGGCGCGCATGGCAGTGAACGCCTCGTGACCAGGCGTATCCAGAAAGGTCACCATACCCTTTTGCGTTTCTACATGGTAAGCGCCGATATGTTGCGTAATGCCGCCCGCCTCACCTGTCGCTACACGAGTCCGGCGTATATAGTCCAGCAGCGAGGTTTTACCATGGTCCACGTGACCCATGACAGTGACTACCGGTGGTCGCGTCTCTAATATCGCTTCTGCATGATCAGTTTCTTCAATAAAGGCATCAGGATCATTAGGCGCCGCCGCTTTGGCTTTATGCCCCATTTCTTCTACCAAGATAATGGCTGTTTCCTGATCCAATACCTGATTGATGGTGACCATCATGCCCATGCCCATGAGCACCTTGATAACCTCGCCTGATTTGACCGCCATCTTGTGCGCCAAATCTGCGACGGTAATCGTTTCTGGCACCAAGACCTCATAGATGATCGCCTCGGTTGGCGCAGTAAAGCCGTGCTGCTGATCTTCCGCATGATGGTGCTTATGCTGCTTGCCCTTAGGTGCACGCCAGCCCGCTTTGCCACTAGCAACGTCTCCTCGCGTTTTTATGCCACGCCTCTTATTCTCAGCCTCATTCCAATCATTGTTACTGCCTTTATCTTTCTTGGACTCTTTCGCGCCTGGTTTATCTGAGCCTTCTTTGGCTGGCTTATGCAACGTCCCCTCTGAAAGCTTAGCAGCCTTGGCTTTTGCTGCCTCTGTCTCGGCAGCTTTCTTCTTCTCTTCTTCCAAGCGCCGCTGCATCAACTCTTCTTTCTTGCGCTTGTCTTCTGCCTGTAGCGCTAACAAAGTGGCCTGACGCTTTGCCTCCTGCGCACGCAACGCGATTTCGTCGGCGCCCAACAAGTCCTCGCGACTGTTGGTGCTAATTTTTTCCACCATGACGGGTTCGGGAGTTGGAACTTGCTCCATTTCCACGGCTGCAGCGACAATCTCAGTCGCCACTTCTACAGGTTCAATAGGTACGGCTTCAACAGGCGCTACAGTCTCAACCATTGCATTTGACACCGTATCCATCGGAGCCACTTCAACTAAGCTAACATCATCGCGTTGCTCGATAACGCGTTTCTTACGCACTTCAACCTGAATGGTGCGTGCCTTACCGGTGTTGTCCGTCTTCTTAATTTCTGTACTAGATTTTCGAGTCAAAGTAATTTTGTTCTTGGGTGCCTGTGTCCCATGCTCTTTACGCAAGTACTCAAGTAGTGCGGTTTTATCACTCTCACTCAGTTGGTCGCTCGGGGCCGACCTTTGCACGCCAGCACTTTTCAGCTGCTCTAATAACAATTGCGTGGGCAGTTTTAATTCACTAGCAAATTGTTCTACGGTTATTTGTGCCATGTTGTTACTCCAGTATTCTTTGCCAGACGCTATCGCCCAGACATTTCCTGATTACCCTTATTGTTGATTCAGTTCTTTATTTGAACCACGGTGCGCGTGCCGTCATAATCAGTGCTTTGGCGCGCTCATCATCCAAGCCGACCATTTCAATCAGATCATCCACGGCCAAGTCAGCAAGATCCTCTATCGTCGCCACGCCATTGGCTGCAAGCTTATGTGCAGTATCGGCGTCCATCCCTTCCATCGCCAATAATTCCTCCGAAGCCTCTTCGACTTTTTCTTCTTTAGCAATCGCTTCTGTCAACAAGGCAGCACGCGCTCTCTTACGCAACTCTTCGACGGTGTCTTCATCGAAAGCTTCGATTTCATTCATCTCCGCCAATGGAACATAAGCGATCTCTTCCAAAGTGGTAAAGCCTTCTTGAACAAGAATTTCCGCCACTTCTTCATCCACATCCAGTTTTTGCATGAACAACTGTGCCACGCCCGCAAATTCTTCCTGGCTTTTTTGAGCTGCTTGATCAGCTGTCAGGATATTGAGCGTCCAGCCCGTTAACTCAGAGGCTAAACGCACATTTTGCCCATTTCGACCAATCGCCAACGCCAATTGCTCTTCATCTACCACGACATCCATGCTGTGAGCATCTTCATCCACTACGATACTGGACACTTCTGCTGGAGACATGGCATTGATCACAAACTGTGCCGACTCCATGCTCCACAATACAATATCGACGCGCTCTCCGGCCAACTCGCCGGTGACAGCCTGTACTCTTGAGCCTCGCATCCCAACACAAGTCCCCACCGGATCTAAGCGCTGGTCATTGCTCTTTACCGCAATCTTTGAGCGCAGACCTGGATCACGTGCCGCTGAACGAATCTCTAACAAACCTTCTTCGATTTCTGGAACTTCTAATTCAAATAAACGAATGAGGAATTCAGGCGTGATTCTAGAAAGAATCAGTTGCGGCCCACGACCTGTGCGCTCGACACGCAACAAATAGGCACGCACACGATCGCCCACGCGCAGATTTTCTTTCGGGATCATTTGCTCACGCGGCAACAAAGCCTCAATGCGTCCTACTTCAATGATCGCACTCCCCTTCTCCATGCGCTTGATCACCCCAGTGACCAGCTTCTCATCACGCGCCAAGAAATCTTGCAGAATTTGTTCGCGCTCAGCCTCTCGCACTTTTTGCAGAATAACCTGTTTAGCAGCCTGTGCCCCAATACGGCCGAACTCAATATTTTCTAGCGGCTCTTCATAGTAGTCACCAATACTCAAGCCTTTGGATCGATCATCTTCCTCATCCATTTGATAGGCTGAGTTCTCTAACAGATCATACTCAACAAACTGCCATCGCCTAAATGTCTTATACTCGCCACTCTCACGGCTGATCTCAACACGCACATCCGCATCGTCGTGATGTTTTTTCTTAGTTGCTGAAGCTAACGCGAGTTCCAGTGCGGTAAAAATAACCTCTTTACTGACGTTTTTTTCGTGTGCCAGGGCATCTACCAACAATAAAATTTCACGACTCATTTTGTATCTCCGACTCTCTAATTGCAGATCAACTGCTTAATTTTGTTAAAAACCGACAAAAAATTATTCACTAAAATACTGGGCTTAAACGCGCCTTATCTATGTTGCTGAGTGGCATTTTGTATATTGCGCCCTCAAACTCTAAAAGAAGATGCCCGTCCTCAACGCCCTTGATCACACCAAGGAACGTCTTGCGTGGTAACGTTGTTTCAATTGCATTCGCACTTAAATCCTTCATCCCCACACGTAGCCTGATGGACGCACGCTCACCTATAAACCTCTGAAAATCAGCCTCTTTTTTCAGCACACGATCCATGCCAGGAGAAGACACCTCCAAGCGATCATAATCAATGTCATGCTCTACCGATAGCACATTCCCGAGCTGATTACTCACCAGCACACAATCATCAATGTTGACGCTGTCCTTGGCATCAACGGGGTTCAATTTGTCAATAAACACTCGCAACAGCTTGCCGCGTTGAGAAATCTCAAGGTCAACCAGCTCAAAGCCCAATTGATTGACTGATTTTTCAACCAAAGTATGCAAATCCTGCATGCGCTCACTCCCTACTCTTCTACTTTCATCACGCATTGCTATGCGTAAGTTCCAGAAACAAAAAATGGGCTCAAGGCCCATCAGAAAATCCTGCGCATTATACCAATCAATTCAACGAATTGGAAATATTAATAAGAAAGCGAGTTGCCTCAAGATAAAAGTTACCGAAAGGAGCCGTGAAAAGGGATCGATCTAAGAAACTTTTGTGGTGGTTCTGTTAAGCTTATGCTTTTCTAATACTCTAAAGTTTCATCATGGCTCAATATGTAATGTCAATGCTCCGTGTGAGCAAGATCGTTCCTCCTAAAAGACAAATCATTAAAGATATTTCATTATCGTTTTTTCCCGGAGCAAAGATCGGCCTATTAGGGTTGAACGGTGCCGGAAAATCGACTGTTTTACGCATCATGGCGGGGGTGGATAAGGAGTTTGAAGGCGAGGTGCAGTGGCAACCAGGGATTGCGATCGGCTATTTGTCACAAGAGCCACAACTGGATGCCAACAAAACGGTGCGTGAAGAGGTTGAAAGCGGCATGGGGGAGGTCATGGAGGCACAGGCTAAGCTGGAAGCAGTATATGCCGCCTATGCTGAGCCAGATGCTGATTTTGACAAGTTGGCAGAGGAGCAAGCCAAGTGGGAAAACATCATCGCTGCCAGTGGGGCGGATGTGACCACACAATTAGAAATTGCGGCGGATGCCCTGCGTCTACCGTCTTGGGATGCCAAAATCGGCCCCCTTTCAGGCGGCGAGAAGCGCCGCGTGGCTTTGTGTAAATTGCTGCTTTCCAAACCGGATATGCTGTTGTTAGATGAGCCAACCAACCATTTGGATGCTGAATCAGTCGAGTGGTTAGAGCAGTTTTTGGTGCGATTCCCTGGCACTGTAGTGGCGGTGACGCATGATCGTTACTTCCTTGATAACGCGGCGGAATGGATATTGGAGCTAGATCGTGGGCAAGGTATTCCATGGAAAGGCAATTATTCAAGCTGGCTGGAGCAGAAGGAGGAGCGGCTAAAACAGGAAGAATCTCAAGAATCAGCCCGCCGCAAAGCGCTGCATACCGAGCTCGAGTGGGTACGTCAGAACCCGAAAGCCCGTCAGGCCAAGAGCAAGGCACGTATTGCACGTTATGAAGAGTTGGCAAGTGCCGAATATCAAAAACGCAATGAAACGCAGGAGATCTTTATTCCTGCTGGTGAGCGCCTGGGCGACCAAGTCATCGAGTTTAACGGGGTGAGCAAAGCATTCAATGATCGATTGTTGATCGACAATTTGAGTTTCACCATTCCTGCGGGTGCGATTGTGGGCATTATCGGCCCTAATGGTGCAGGTAAATCTACCCTGTTCAGGATGATTACTGGCAAAGAGCAAGCAGATAGTGGTGAGGTGAACATTGGTCAAACCGTAAAACTCGCCTATGTGGATCAAAGCCGAGATGCGCTGAGCGCCGATAAAACTGTATTCGATGAGATTTCAGGCGGATCAGACATCTTGCAGGTTGGTCGTTATGAAACGCCATCACGCGCTTATATAGGCCGTTTTAATTTCAAAGGTGCGGACCAGCAAAAAATTGTCGGCAATCTTTCTGGCGGTGAGCGCGGCCGTCTTCATCTCGCCAAAACGCTCATCTCTGGCGGCAATGTATTGTTACTGGATGAACCGTCAAACGATCTGGATGTAGAAACATTGCGCGCGCTGGAAGATGCGTTACTTGAGTTCGCAGGTAGCGTATTGGTGATTTCTCACGATCGCTGGTTCTTGGATCGGATCGCCACCCATATATTAGCCGCCGAGGGCGAGTCGCAATGGACATTCTTTAACGGCAATTATCAGGAATATGAAGCGGATAAAAAGAAACGGTTGGGTGAGGAGGGTGCTAAGCCTAAACGTATCCGCTACAAACCTATCAGTAGATGATAAGCCGATTACGCGCCGTACTACCCGTACTGTTTTCAGCGGAATGTCTAGTATTCAGCTTATTTGAAGCATCTGAGAAATTTGAAAACTTGTCAAAATTTAGCCGATTTTAGTAGGGTAGGTTAGCGAAGCGTAACCCACGCGGTGTAAGGCAGTGCTTATTTCCGCGTGGGTAACAAGTTGCCACCCTACCTGGCTATGGTCACCTTTGCATGAGCGATTTTTTCCTTAAAATCGTGTCTGACCCTGAAATTCTATTCAACGCGGATGCGTGACTTATGCGGGGCATTTTTTGCCAGCAAGTCCCACAATACAGGCGGAATTAAGCGCATGAGTTTGGCAACCCAGCTCATTTGCCAAGGAATAATCACGAAGCGTCGTTTACGCTCAATGGCGTTCAAAAACTTTGTTGCGGCGATGTCAGCGTCCATCAAAAACGGCATTTTATAGCTGTTAATGTCTGTCATTGGCGTGCGAATGTAGCCTGGGGCAATAGTGGTCACCGCAATGTTGTGGTGTAGCATCTCGACCCGCAAGCTTTCTAGATAGGCGATTGTGGCGGCTTTTGATGCGCTATATGCGCCAGCCCCTGGTAGACCACGGATGCCCGCTACACTGGCGATGCCTACCAATTGTGCTATGTCGCCATTTTGAGTCGCTTGGCGCATGGCAGAAATAAACGGCTGAAATGTGTTCACCATACCAAGCACGTTAATGTCCATCACCGACTGAAAAGCGGTGGTATCTTCGGCGCATTCGGTGAGTGTGCCGCTGCTCACGCCGGCATTGGCAATCACGACATTGGGTGCGCCATGCTGTTGGATGAAATCGGTAGCAGCAGATGAAAGCGCTACGCTATCTCGTACATCTAGGGCATAAACGATGCACTTGATGTTGTAGCTCGTTTCTAATTGATGTTGTAACTTTTGTAAGTGCTCACTGCGTCTAGCAGCTAACCCTATTACTGCATTATTATCTTTATAGCGCTTAGCATATTCGTGCGCAAGTGCCTCACCTATGCCGCTAGAGGCGCCAGTAATAAAAACTTTCATAAAAAATCCTAGAGGGCTTCTAGGTTAAATCAGTGAGTGGGTTCGGTTACCTTTTTGTTGCAGCACCGGCTTTCACCTTGTCAGCACGGATGTTTGTGATGATGTAGTCTGCAGTACTCAACGCGGTCTCGTTGTTACCAGCCATGGTGCTGGAGGTGATGTATTGACCATTGATAATTAGGCTGGGTACGCCGGTTGCGCCAGAGGCGCGGAAAATATTAGCGGCCCGATTGAGGCTAGTGTTCATAGAGAATGAACCGAAAGCTTCTTCGACTTTTTTTCTATCCAGACCACTTTGTTTGGTGACCCAGTCAATAGCTGCTTTTTCATTGGTTGGGTCTAGTGCTTTTTGTTTATGAATAGCGTCAAATAGCGGTGTGTGTAATTTCTCTAAGACGCCCAATGTTTCCATGGCGTAATAAGCTTTAGCCATAGGCGCCCATTTTGCGTGTGGTAGGCCGGGTACACGTTTAAAAGTCACATCTGCTGGTAATTTTTTAACCCATGCATTGAGGGGCTGTTCCATTTGATGACAATGACCGCAGCCATACCAAAATAACTCAATAACTTCGATTTTATTGGGGGTGTCAGGGGCAATCGCTTGAGCCGTTTTATCAAATTCTTTGCCCATTTGTGGTTCAGCCATCACGTTGAACGAAACGAGCAACATTAAGGCGGCGAGTAATTTTTTCATTGACTTTGATCCTTTGTTCTAAATTTAATAAACTAACTTAACACTTGAGTTGAAACGTGCAACATATTCAAATCGCTGACATCCCTCTCTAAAATACTGCAAAGTAGACCGCATTCAAGCGGATTAGTTTTGCTGTAGGTCTTTCACTAGATCTGCTTTAAAACCATTGTTGAGTAAATCGGCTTTTACTTTGCTGATTTGGTCAAAGTTTTTGAGCGGCCCCACTCGGACGCGATGCCAGATACCTTTATCAGAGTAGGGAGCGGTCTGCACAACGGCCTCAAATCCTTGTAAGGCTAAGTTAGCTTTGATGTTGTCGGCTTCTTCAGCAGTGCGGTATGCGCCTATTTGCAGATAGTAAATCGTGGCCTGATCTGCAGGAGTGGCGTTTTCCTTCAAGGTGTCATCTTTTGCATCTTGCTTAGGTGCACTTTCCGGCAGAATGTTATAAAAGTCAAAACGTGTGCCATCTTCCTTTGGTGGAGTGTTCTCGTTTTGCTGATTCTGGTCAGTTGTGGTGCCCGCTTCATCGGGTGCTTGTATCTGGTTTTTCTGATCTTCAATTATCTTTTCAGCGAGAGGTTTGCCGGGCTTGCTGATCAGGGTAAATGGGTTTTCACCCCCCTTGATGAATACTACCACGCTTAAAGAGGCGGCAACGCCCAGCAGAAATCCTACCAATAGACCGGTTAAGAAAGGGCTACCCTTGTTTACTTTCTTAGGGCGTTCTGGGTTGGGTTTATAATCTTTACTCATGCGATTCCATCCTTACATTTTTTTAGGTGCGCTAACACCAAGCAGATCAAGCCCATTTTTGAGCACCTGTTGCGTGGCGCAGATGAGGCTTAGTCGCGCCATTTTGAGCTGTTCATCATCAATCAGAAATTTATATTCGTTGTAATAGCTATGTAAATCACTGGCCAGTTCTTTGAGATAGTTGGCAATGATATGGGGGGCAAGTTCGTGAGCTGCATTCGCGACTACTTCCGGAAATTCGCTCAAGCGCTGCATCAACGCGGTCTCGTGCTGGTTGCCAAGCGGTGTTAAATCAACATGTGCTAATTTAGCCGGGTCGTCATTCCATTGACCAAGCACGCTGCAAATACGCGCATGGGCATATTGAATGTAATAGACGGGGTTGTCATTACTCTGACTACGCGCCAGATCGATGTCAAAAACCAATTGCGAATCGGCACGCCGTGCCGCTAAAAAGTAACGCGTAGCGTCACAGCCGACTTCTTCAATCAGGTCGCGCAACGTCACATAACTACCGGCACGTTTGGAAAGCTTTACCTCTTCGCCGCCGCGCATTACGGTCACCATCTGGTGAAGCACATAGTCTGGCCAGCCTTGGGGGATGCCAATATCCAAAGCCTGCAACCCAGCCCTGACGCGGGTGATGGTGCTGTGGTGGTCTGCGCCCTGCTCGTTGATAACGCGCACGAAGCCCCGATTCCATTTCTCTGTATGGTAGGCAACGTCAGGGACGAAATAGGTATAGCCGCCATCCGTTTTTCGCATGACGCGGTCTTTGTCGTCACCAAAATCGGTGGTTTTGAGCCACAACGCATCGTCTTGTTCGTAGGTGTGCCCACTTTTAATCAAAGCCTGTACGGTTTTCTCTACTGTGCCGTTAGCGTATAGCGCACTCTCCAACGAGAATACATCAAATTGGATTTGAAAAGCCTTCAGATCCAGATCCTGTTCATGACGAAGATACGCGACACTGAAAGCGCGGATAGAGTTCAAGTCATTGATGTCGCCACTGGCAGTGACTTCAATGTCATCTGCAACCACGGTATGTTTTGTGAGAAATGCAGCCGCAATATCGTTGATATATTCGCCACGGTAGCCGTCTTCAGGAAAATGCTCATGTTCGGTGGAAATGCCCTTGCAGCGAGCAAGCACTGAAACGGTGAGGTTGTCGATCTGTGCACCAGCATCGTTGTAATAGAATTCGCGCGTCACATCCCAGCCGTTGGCATCCAGTAAGCGTGCCAGGCAGTCACCCACTGCAGCCCCGCGCCCATGACCGACATGTAGCGGTCCTGTTGGGTTGGCAGAAACGAATTCTACTTGCACCTTTTGTGTTTTGCCATTTGCATCATGTCCAGACTGATTGCAACCATACCGTTTGCCTGCCCTTAAGATGTCTTTGATGACGGCCTGTTTGGATTGGGTGTTGAGAAAAAAGTTGATAAAACCGGCGCCTGCAATTTCGGTTTTGGCAATGTAATCGCTGGTTGGCAGCGCATCAATGATTTGTGTAGCAAGCACGCGCGGATTTTGTTTTAATGGTTTTGCTAACACCATGGCGAGATTGCTTGCAAAATCGCCATGCTCAGCAGATTTTGGGCGTTCAAGTACGATATTCAGATTTGCAACATCGGGGGCGATAGTCTTTGCGGCAGTAGCTAATAATTCGGTAAGATGTGTTTTCACAATAATTGCATAAAATGCTAAAACACGTATTTTAACCTACTGCTGTCATTTTTACTTAAAGTCCTGTTCCATTGACCCAAACCATTTTAAAAGTTGCACTCGATGTTCCGTTAGACCGTTTCTTTGATTATGCAAGCAACGGAGAGTTGGTGTGTGTTGGTCAACGGGTGCTAGTTCCTTTCGGTAAGCGCCAACAGGTTGGCATTGTCATGGAAATAGCCAAGACCAGTGATATTGCGATAGAAAAACTCAAACCGATTATTCGGGCATTCGTGGAAGAGGCGCCACTAGATGCTGAACTGCTCAATCTGGTGAGATTTTGCGCGAACTACTATCATCACCCTTTTGGTCAAGCATTGCTATCTAGTTTGCCGACCCGTCTGCGTCAGATAGCCCCGGCTGTTTCGCGAAAACAGTATCTCTATAGTCTCACCGACCTAGGAAGCAAGGTCGATTTAACGCAGTGGTCCAAACGACAGAAGGTGCTTAGTCGAGTATGGACCGCGCTACAGTCAGCCACACATCTCACCGAAACGGAATTGGGCACAATCTCATCCAGCGCAAGAAAAGCGGCCAAACAACTGGTCGATCTTGGGTATGCGCGCAGTGAGCAGGTAATGGCGCAGCAACGCGTGCCGATGATGCCAGTGGTTGCCGAACCGCAATTGAATGATGAGCAGTCGCATGCAGTCAGCACCATCGTGCAGGTGTTACACGAGTTCAAGCCATGGTTACTTTATGGGGTGACAGGGAGTGGCAAGACCGAAGTCTATATCCGCTTGATGCAACAGGTGCTTCAGCAACAGAGTGCGCAAGTGTTGGTGCTCGTTCCAGAAATCAACCTAACGCCACAACTGGAGGCACGTTTTAGAAGTCGACTACCTCAGTATGTATTGGTTAGTTTGCATAGCGGTCTAAGTGATAGTGAACGCTTACATCATTGGCAGCTGGCGCAGTCTGGAGCGGCGCAGATTGTCATTGGCACCCGGCTTGCAATTTTTACACCGCTACCCGATTTAAAGCTGATGATTATTGACGAAGAGCATGACAGCTCATACAAGCAGCAGGATAGTATGCGTTACCATGCGCGCGATGTGGCAATGGTGCGGGCAAAACGGTTAAATATTCCCGTTGTGCTGGGTTCGGCAACACCCGCACTTGAAAGCTGGTATAACGCAACTGGTACCTCTGCGCGCGCGAACGGTACCGCCCAAGCCAATAGGTACGGCTTGCTTGCTTTAAAACAGCGTGCGGTTAGTGCTGCACAGCTACCGCAGATTGATTGCATTGATACAAGCAAAGTGCATTTGCAACATGGCCTAACGCCTCAGCTTATTGCGGCTTTGCGAGCCAGGTTGGAGCGTAAAGAGCAGTCTCTGCTTTTTATCAATCGCCGTGGTTACTCGCCAGTGCTGTTGTGTTCAGCCTGTCACTGGATAGCGCCTTGCACACGTTGCAGTAGCAGGCTGGTGGTGCATTTAGGGCAACGAAAACTGCGCTGTCACCACTGTGGGCATGAGCAACGCATTCCCCATCAGTGCCCGAGTTGCGGTAATGCAGACCTGCATCCTACTGGACATGGCACACAGCGATTAGAGCAGACGCTGGCACAATTACTGCCTGATGCGCGTATTGCCAGAGTGGATAGAGATAGCATCAGTCGCAAACAAGCCTTGGTTGAAATTCTGGATAAAGTGCATCAGCAGGAGATTGATATTCTAGTCGGCACGCAGATGCTGGCCAAGGGGCATGACTTTCCCAATCTCACGCTGGTCGGCGTGATTGATACTGACAGCGCATTGCATAGTCCGGATTTCAGAGCAAGTGAACGCTTGTTTGCCCAATTAATGCAAGTGGCAGGCCGCGCTGGCCGTGCCGATAAGCCAGGACGGGTGATTATTCAGACGGCATTTCCAGAGCATGATTTATTTCATGCCTTACGACAACATGACTATGCAAGTTATGCCAATGCGTTGCTACAGGAGCGCGAGGTAGTTCAGTTTCCCCCCTATGTGTTTACGGCGCTCATACGGGCGGAGGCCCACGAATATGCGTTGGTGCAACAATTTCTGCAGTATGCGTACCAGCAGGCGCGCAGCTTGGGCGAGACGGTGATAGTGTATGATCCGGTGCGTCCGCACATGGAGCGATTAAAGGGAATGGAGCGAGGATATATTGCGCTGCAATCATCCCAGCGCCCTGCTCTGCAAAGATTGCTCATGTTCCTTGTGAGCCAGTTAAGGGCGCATAAGCTTTCAGCTAAAGTGAGATGGGCGGTCGATGTCAACCCGCTAGAGTTCTAAGCACTCGTTTAGAGTGTGTGCAATTGGTGGCAAGGGTGACCTAAAATACAGTAAAATGTCAGTTTTCGCGGGTGTAGTTCAATGGTAGAACGCCAGCTTCCCAAGCTTGATACGCGGGTTCGATTCCCGTCACCCGCTCCAGTGACCTGATTAAATTAATCAAACGGTAGAGACCCATGTCCAATCTAACTCCCCCATGTGTGATGACATTTGCTGGAGCTGACCCCAGTGGTGGCGCAGGAATGCAGGCTGACATTTTGACGTTTGCTAGTATAGGGTGTCATCCGCTCTCGGTGGTGACGGCTATTACGGCGCAAGATACGGTGGGTGTGGAAGGTGTGATGGCGGTTGATGCAGATTGGGTGAATGACCAGGCACGCGCGATTCTGGAAGATGTGCAGGTTTCAGCCTTTAAGCTAGGGTTACTTGGATCGGTTGAAAATGTGGCTGTGATAGCAGAGATCATGGCCGACTATCCCGACATTCCATTGCTGATCGACCCTATCCTGACCTCGGGTCGTGGTGATGATTTGAGTAATGAAGAAATGATGGAGGCGATGACAGAACTGCTCTTTCCACAGGCGACATTGATTACACCTAATAGCCTGGAGGCGCGCAGATTCGCATTCGCTGAGGAGGTGGAAGAAATTGCCTCAGGGACACTGGATGAGTGCGCGGCCCGATTGTTGGCAATGGGTATGGAGTATGTGCTGATTACAGGTACCCACGAGCGCACTGCTGAAGTCACCAATATCTTGTATGGGGCAGAAAAGACTATTAAAGCTTATAAATGGGAGCGCTTGCCAGGCAGTTATCATGGGTCGGGTTGCACCCTGACTAGCGCTATTGCCGCTTGCATGGCACATGGGCTCAGTGTTGAAGATGCGGTACTAGAGGCGCAGGAGTACACTTGGCAAACCCTAAAGAATGGGTTCAGACCTGGCATGGGACAGTACATCCCTGACCGTATGTTTTGGGCAAGAGATGAAGAGGAGTCGGGAGTGAATGCCGGCGATGGAAGTGTCAAAGCGCATTAGAAGTATTCCGTATGATTAAGATAGCTGGGCTTTATGCCATCACGCCCGATGAAGCGAGCACCGACTTATTGTTAGCCAAAGTAGAGGCGGCTTTGCAGGGCGGTGTTAGCATATTGCAATATCGCAACAAGCAGGCAAGCCATCAATTGCGGACCCGGCAGGCACGTGCTATTTTGCCGCTGTGTAGGGATTATCAAGTGCCGCTTATCATCAATGACTCCATTAAGCTCTGTCTCGCGTTAGATGCAGATGGCGTGCATTTGGGGGCGGATGATGGAAACTTACAAGTAGCCCGCACGCGATTAGGTAGCAATAAAATTTTAGGTGTATCTTGCTATAACCGGTTTGAATTAGCCGAATCAGCACAAGAGGCAGGGGCAGATTATGTGGCCTTTGGTGCCTGTTTTAGCTCCAGCACTAAACCGAATGCCCCGGTCGCCAGCTTAGATTTATTCAAACGTGCTCAGGCACAATTAAAAATCCCATCCGTGGCCATCGGTGGCATCACGCTAGAAAATGCGACACAGGTGATAAACGCGAGGGCGAGCGCCATTGCGGTGATTAATGCCATTTTTAGCGCAGATGATATAACATTAACCGCTCAACAATTTATTAAGTTTTTTAGCCATGACATCAATCAATCAAACATTATTTGAAAAATCTCAACAATTGATTCCTGGGGGTGTCAATTCCCCTGTGCGTGCGTTCCGCAGTGTGGGGGGTACGCCCATTTTCTTCAAAAAAGGGTCTGGTTCAAAGTTATGGGATGTAGATGGTAAAGAATATATCGACTACATCAATTCTTGGGGTCCGATGATTGTAGGGCATGCGCATCCTGAAGTCACTCAAGCGGTGCAAGAGGTGGTGGCGAATAGCCTTTCTTTTGGTGCGCCAACTGGCTTGGAGTTGGAGATGGCAGTGCTTATTAATAAGCTTGTCCCCAGCATGGAGCAGGTGCGTTTAGTGAGTAGCGGCACGGAGGCGACCATGAGCGCCATTCGTGTAGCGCGTGGTTTTACCGGGCGCAATAAGCTAGTGAAGTTTGAAGGGTGTTACCACGGACATTCCGATGCGCTGCTAGTCAAAGCGGGTTCCGGTCTGCTGACTTTTGGTAAAAGCAATGAGCTGGGGGTCCCAAGTTCTGCGGGTGTTCCAGCGGAAGTGGCCGCTCACACTTTGACGCTAGAGTACAACAACACGCAGCAATTAAAAGACATGTTCTCAAAAATCGGCGACGAAATCGCCTGTGTGATTCTGGAACCGGTGGTAGGCAACATGAACTTAATCGTGCCGCATCCTGAATTTTTACAAACTCTACGTGAGCTCTGTACGCAGCATGGTGCAGTGTTGGTTTTTGATGAGGTGATGACGGGCTTCCGCGTAGCGCTGGGTGGCGCACAAGCGTTGTACAACATCAAGCCTGATATGACAACGTTGGGTAAGGTGATTGGTGGGGGGCTTCCCGTAGGGGCATTCGGTGGGCGTAAGGATATCATGCAGCGCCTTGCGCCGTTGGGGCCAGTGTATCAGGCAGGCACGCTGTCGGGAAATCCTGTTGCGGTCACAGCGGGTTTGGCTACTTTGAAATTGATTCAGGCACCGGACTTTCATGCAAAACTTGCCGCACAAACCAAGAAGCTGGTGGATGGTCTGATTGCGGCAGCTAAAGAAGCGGGTGTGGTATTTAGTGCGCAAAGTGTTGGAGGAATGTTTGGACTATACTTCAGTGAGAAATGTCCAACGAGCTTTGCAGAAGTAATGCTATCCAATAAGGAAAATTTCAATAAATTCTTCCATCTGATGTTAGATGCAGGAGTTTATTTTGGTCCATCGGCATTTGAAGCAGGTTTTGTTTCTGCTGCCCACAGTGATGCAGACATTACTTTTACGTTGGAAGTAGCCAGGAAAGCATTTTCTGCATTGGCAAAAAATTAAAGGCCACTTCTTAAATACTTTTTAAATACTTTCTTGAGCGCATTACTGCGTTACGCGGTTTTCTGGTTACGGCATAACCTTAAGGTTATGCTTACACCGCAACTTCGTTGTGCGAGCTTTGAGCTACGCTCAAATGCCTGCCAAAAACAAATTCTCAACCTCGCTGTATACTGCATACTATGGCTTCGGCCGCTACGCTTAACATCGCTTCGCGAGTTAGTCTACGCCGAAACACTGCGTTGGTTTTCTCGGTTTCTGCGTTCCGTCACAACCGACTTAATGCTTCAGCATCTAGCGAGGTTGGGGACGCCCCGTGTGGGTGTGCGCCTTTGGCGTGTGAATAATGCGCTTCAGCGTATATATCCCACGGACATGCCCTTTACGGGCAGTGCCGCGTCTCAAGCTCTGCGTTTATAGAATGCACCCTAAAGCACACTTTATTAAAAAACTTTGTCTTTAGTGGCTACCTTGTTGAACTCATAGGCATTTGGCGGTAAACTTAAAAGTTCCGCTAAATGTTTTGTGATTAAGAGAATATGGCAACAGATTTAAGTAACACAATTGGTTTTGAGAATTCAAATGTAGGGTCTGACGTTTATTCAGGCCAACCAGTCGAACAAGGCTTGTATAGCCCATCCAATGAGCGCGATGCTTGTGGTGTGGGTTTTGTGGCGCATATCAAAGGCGTAAAAAGTCATAAGATCGTGCAGCAAGGTTTGGAGTTGTTGACCAATCTTACGCACCGTGGTGCGACCGGCTATGATCCGAAATTGGGTGATGGGGCTGGTTTGCTCATGCAAATGCCGGATGCGTTCATGCGCAAAGAGGCAGCAAAATTGAATATCAATCTGCCAGTAGCAGGGCAATATGCGGTTGGTAATGTATTTTTACCAAAAGAGATCAATAATCGCGCCGCATGCGAAGCCATATTTTCAAAAATTATTGCGGAAGAAAATCAGACTTTCTTAGGCTGGCGTAATGTGCCAGTGGATAACAGTAATATCGCTCAAGCTGCGCGTGATGTTGAGCCGATAATGCGTCAGGTATTTATTGCATCAACGGGTACAGATCAAAATGTGTTCGAGCGTAAATTGTTTGTGATCCGCAAGCGTATCGAGCACGCGGTTAGAGCGCTTAATCTGCAAGATAAAGCCGCATTCTATATGCCATCGCTTTCATCGCGGACGATTGTTTATAAAGGGATGTTGCTTGCGAATGAGGTGGGCGTTTATTACACCGACTTGAACGATGAGAGTATCGTTTCTGCGCTGGCGCTCGTGCATCAGCGCTTTTCTACCAACACCTTCCCGGCTTGGGATTTAGCTCATCCATTCCGCATGATTGCGCACAACGGTGAAATTAACACGGTACAGGGCAATGTAAACTGGATGGCGGCTCGTCATGAAGCCATGCGCTCAACCTTGCTGGGGGCAGATTTGGAAAAACTATGGCCGTTAATTGCGGATGGTCAGTCTGACTCAGCTTGTTTCGATAACTGTCTAGAACTTTTAGTGGCGGGTGGTTATAGTCTGCCTCACGCCATGATGATGTTGATTCCAGAGGCTTGGGGCAATAATCCATTGATGGATGAAGACCGCCGTGCGTTCTATGAATATCACGCTGCGTTAATGGAGCCATGGGATGGTCCGGCTGCGGTCGCGTTCACAGATGGCCGCATGATAGGTGCAACATTGGATCGAAATGGTCTGCGTCCTGCGCGTTACTTAGTGACGGAGGATGACATCGTAATGATGGCCTCTGAAATGGGTGTGCTGACCTTTCCGCAAGAAAAAATCGTAAAAAAATGGCGCTTGCAGCCGGGCAAAATGTTGTTGATCGATATGGAACAAGGTCGCATCATTGATGATGCAGAAGTGAAAAATGCGCTTGCAACCGCTAAACCATACAAACAGTGGATTGAAAAATCACGCTATTTCTTGAGTGATATGCCTAAAGTCGACGGTCAGTTAGAAATGGCTGCGGACTTGCTGGACTTACAGCAAGCCTTTGGATACACGCAAGAGGATATCAAGTTTGTATTGCAGCCAATGGTACAAAATGGTGAAGAGGGTTCGGGCTCTATGGGTAACGACGCTGCCTTGCCGGTGCTGTCAGCAAAACCAAAAGTACTGTATAACTACTTCAAACAGCTATTCGCACAAGTGACTAATCCGCCTATTGATCCGATTCGGGAAGAGCTGGTGATGTCATTGGTGACATTTATTGGGCCTAAGCCGAATCTGTTGGGTTTGGATGAGTCTACCCCGCCTATGCGTTTAGAGGCCAGTCAGCCGGTGCTGATGCTGGATGAGCTTGATCAATTGAAAGCCATCGCAACGCTGACTCAGAACCAGTACAAATCGTTGGTGCTGGATATGACTTATCCGGCAAACCAAGGTAAAGCGGGTATGGCCGCTGCAGTAGCAAGTATCACTAAAGCGGCTTCTGATGCAGTACAAAATGGATTTAATATTCTGATATTGTCTGACCGCAATGTGAGCGAGAGTCGTGTGGCAATTCCCGCGCTGTTGGCATGTTCTGCAACGCATGAACATTTGGTAAAAGCAGGCTTGAGAACCAGCACAGGCTTGGTGGTTGATACTGGCTCTGCACGTGAAGTACATCATTTTGCATTGCTTGCAGGCTATGGTGCAGAGGCCGTTTGCCCTTGGCTCACATTTGAAACGATTAAAGGCATGGCGGCTGATAACTACACTGCCAATAAAAACTTTGTCAAAGCCATCAGCAAAGGCTTGTATAAAGTCATGTCCAAGATGGGCATTTCGACTTATCAATCCTACTGCGGAGCGCAGATTTTTGAAGCGATCGGTTTAAATAGTGAGTTTGTAGAGAAGTATTTCACAGGCACTGCCTCACAAATTGAAGGCATTGGTTTGCAGCATGTGGCCGAAGAGTCAGTACGCTTGCATGCCGCCGCTTTTGGTGCTGATCCAGTACTGGTAAATCAATTGGATGCGGGTGGTGAATACGCTTTCCGCGTGCGTGGTGAAGAGCATACCTGGACACCTGACTCTATTGCAAAATTGCAGAACGCAACGCGTACCGGAAAGTATGAGACCTACAAAGAATATGCCAAGTTGATCAACGACCAAAGTCGTCGTCATATGACCTTGCGCGGTTTGTTTGAAATCAAACCAGCCGGTGTCGCGATTCCTTTGGATCAAGTTGAGCCAGCAAAAGAAATTGTGAAAAGATTTGCAACTGGCGCGATGTCTTTGGGCTCGATCTCGACTGAGGCACATGCGACGCTGGCAATTGCCATGAATCGTATCGGCGGTAAGTCGAACACAGGCGAAGGTGGTGAAGATGCAAAACGCTTTATCCCCGTGGCAAATGCAACCAGCATGGCTGCCGTATTGGGTAGCAAGCTGATTGAAAAAGATATTGCCTTGCAAGCGGGCGATTCTATGCGCTCCAGCATCAAGCAGGTGGCATCAGGCCGTTTTGGGGTGACGGCTGAATATCTGGCGAATGCGGATCAAATTCAAATCAAAATGGCGCAAGGTGCAAAACCGGGTGAAGGCGGCCAATTGCCAGGTCATAAGGTGTCTGAGTACATCGCCAAGTTGCGTTTCTCAGTGCCGGGTGTAGGCTTGATCTCGCCTCCTCCGCACCATGATATTTACTCGATTGAAGACTTGGCGCAGCTGATTCATGACCTGAAAAATGCCAATCCAAAAGCATCGATTTCAGTGAAGCTGGTTTCTGAAACTGGCGTGGGTACTGTGGCGGCAGGTGTGGCGAAAGCCAAATCCGACCATATCGTGATTGCTGGCCATGATGGTGGTACTGGTGCATCGCCAATCTCGTCAATTAAACATGCGGGTACGCCTTGGGAATTAGGTTTGTCTGAGACTCAGCAAACGCTAGTATTGAACCAGTTGCGTGGTCGCGTCATCGTGCAGGTCGATGGTCAAATGAAAACAGGTCGCGACGTCGTCATCGGTGCGCTGTTAGGTGCGGATGAATTCGGCTTTGCGACAGCGCCGCTGGTGGTTGAAGGCTGTATCATGATGCGTAAGTGTCATTTGAACACTTGCCCTGTTGGTGTGGCAACGCAAGACCCAGAACTGCGTAAACGGTTTACTGGTCAGCCTGAGCACGTGGTGAATTACTTCTTCTTCGTTGCAGAGGAGGTGCGTGAGTTGATGGCATCGATGGGTATCGCGAAATTTGACGATTTGATCGGTCGCCCGGAACTGTTGGATATGCAGGCTGGCATCGAGCATTGGAAGATTAATGGCTTAGATTTCAGCAAAGTGTTCCATCAGCCAGATATGCCAGCCAGTGTTTCACGCAAAAATAATGATGTGCAAGACCATGGCTTGGTGAATGCGCTGGATAACAAGCTGGTTGAGCTGGCTAAACCAGCGTTGGAAAAAGGTGAAAAAGTGGTATTGGATATTCCTATCACCAATACCAACCGCACTGTGGGTACAATGCTGTCCAATCAAATCGCGACACGTTATGGCAATGCAGGACTGCCAAATGACACCATTCACGTGAATTTCACTGGGACATCGGGGCAAAGTTTTGCAGCATTCCTGGCGAAGGGCATCACTTTCGATTTAACGGGTGAAGGTAACGATTATGTAGGTAAAGGCATGTGTGGCGGTCGTATTGTGATTAAACCGCCAAAAACATTCCGCGGTATTGCGCATGAGAACATCATCGTTGGTAATACCGTGATGTTTGGTGCAACAACTGGCGAGAGCTATTTCAGCGGCGTTGCGGGTGAGCGTTTCTGTGTGCGTAACTCAGGTGCTACCGCGGTGGTTGAAGGCGTGGGCAACCATGGATGTGAATACATGACCGGTGGTACCGTGGTGGTACTAGGTGTGACAGGTCTGAACTTCGCAGCGGGTATGAGCGGAGGCGTGGCTTATGTGTATGATGAGGACGGCATGTTTGCGAAGCGTTGCAACATGGGCATGGTTGCACTGGAGAAGGTGGAAGCAGCGGAAGCAGACGTTGGTAAAGTCCTGCATCTGAATCAGCCGGATGAAGTGACATTGAAAACCTTGATTGAAAATCATGCAAACTACACAAGTAGCGTGCGTGCAAAATCGCTGTTAGAAAACTGGACAGTTTCACGTGCTAAATTTGTTAAAGTCATGCCAAACGAATATAAACGCGCCTTAACAGAATTGGCCGCAGCAGCAAGTAAGGAAGTAGCATAATGGGTAAAGTGACAGGTTTTATGGAGTTTGACCGTCTCTCCGAGGCAAATCTGCCGGTGGTGGAGCGTGTTAAGAATTACAAAGAGTTTGTATTGCATCTCACTGATGATCAAGCTAAGGTACAGGGTGCACGCTGTATGGATTGCGGCATTCCGTTTTGTACAACGGGTTGCCCAATCAACAATATCATCCCAGATTGGAATGATTTGGTCTACCATCAGAATTGGCGTAGTGCGATTGATGTATTGCACTCCACCAATAACTTCCCAGAGTTTACTGGCCGCATCTGCCCTGCGCCGTGTGAAGCTGCCTGTACGCTCAATATCAATGATGATGCTGTCGGCATCAAATCGATCGAACACGCGATTATCGATAAGGCTTGGGAAAATGGCTGGGTTCAACCGCAAATCAACCCGAACAAAACGGGTAAAAAAATCGCGATTGTTGGTTCTGGACCTGCTGGTTTGGCAGCCGCACAGCAATTAGCGCGTGCGGGTCATAGCGTGGTGGTGTTTGAGAAGAACAGCCGCATTGGTGGTTTGCTACGCTACGGTATTCCTGATTTCAAATTTGAGAAATCGCACATTGATCGCCGCATGGCGCAAATGCAAGCCGAAGGGGTTGAGTTCAAAGTCAATCAGCATGTAGGCGAGAATGTGTCAGCCGATGATTTGGTGAAAAGCTATGATGCCGTGATTTTGGCAGGCGGTGCAGAGTTGCCACGTGATTTGCCAGTGCCAGGTCGTGAGCTAGATGGCGTGTATTTTGCAATGGACTTTTTGACGCCGCAGAATCGGGTTGTGGCAGGTGATTTAATTCCTAATCAGATCCGAGCAACCGGTAAGCATGTTGTGGTAATTGGTGGTGGCGATACAGGCTCTGACTGTGTGGGGACGTCAAACCGTCATGGTGCGGCGAGCATTACACAGTTTGAATTAATGCCACAACCGCCTGAAAAAGAGAATAAAGCGCTGGTTTGGCCTAACTGGCCGCTGAAAATGCGTACTTCAAGCTCACACGAAGAAGGTGCGAATCGTGACTGGTCTATCACCACTAAAGAGCTGATAGGCGAAAACGGCAAGGTGGTCGCGCTTAAAGGCGCACGCGTAGAGTGGAAAGACGGCAAGATGACGGAGATTGCGGGTTCTGAATTTACCATTAAAGCAGATTTAGTATTTTTAGCCATGGGCTTTGTTTCACCCATTCAAAAATTACTGAACGCTTTTGGCGTTGAGAAAGATAACCGTGGCAATGCCAAAGCTGAGACAGAGGGTGCGACCAGCTACCAAACCAGCAAAGCCAAGATTTTTGCGGCAGGCGATGTGCGTCGTGGTCAATCTCTGGTTGTTTGGGCAATCCGCGAAGGTCGTCAAGCTGCACGTGCCGTGGATGAATTCTTGATGGGGTCATCTGTTCTGCCTCGTTAATGAGCGGTGCAAATCGATGTAGAATCAAAGGGCGCAAGGTATTCGACTTTGCGTCCTTTTTGTTTAGGGATATGAAATGAATCAATTAAAAAACGACACCTTTCTCCGTGCGCTCATGCGCCAACCGACAGAATATACTCCTGTTTGGATGATGCGTCAGGCAGGCCGTTATTTGCCGGAGTATCGTGAAAGCCGCAAAACAGCGGGGAGTTTTATGGATTTGTGCAAGAGCGCGCAATTTGCCACTGATGTGACTTTGCAACCGCTGGATCGTTATCCTGAAATTGATGCAGCGATTTTATTCTCGGATATCCTGACCATTCCCGATGCGATGGGCTTAGGTTTGTCTTTTGAGGCGGGTGAAGGCCCAAGGTTTGCCAAGACATTGCAGGAAGAAGCTGATATCAAACAATTGACGGTGCCAGACATGGCCTCATTGCAATATGTATTTAATGCTGTCAGTAGCATACGCAAGGCATTGAATGGTCGTGTACCGCTGATTGGCTTTTCAGGTAGCCCGTGGACACTGGCAACTTATATGGTGGAAGGTAAAGGTGGTACGGATTTCTTGACCACGAAAAAGATGGCGTATGCACGGCCTGACTTATTACATCACATCTTGGAAACCACTGCGCAAACAGTGATCCAGTATTTGAACGCGCAAATCGCTGCTGGTGCGCAAGCCGTGATGATCTTTGACTCATGGGGCGGAGCACTTTCACACAATGCTTACACTGAATTTTCACTGAATTACATGCAGAAAATCGTCGCTGGGTTAACTAAAACAAGTGAGGGGCGCATTGTGCCTAGCATTGTATTTACCAAAGGTGGAGCATTGTGGTTAGAAGCGCAGGCTGAAATCGGTGCTGATGCGCTAGGGCTGGACTGGACGGTAGATATTGGCAGCGCACGCAAGCGCGTGGGCAATAAGGTGGCGTTGCAAGGTAATATGGATCCTGCTATTTTACTCAGCACACCAGAAGCCATTGAAAAGGAAGTCGCTCATATATTGGCAAGCTATGGTAATGGCAATGGGCATGTGTTTAATTTGGGACACGGCATTACACAATGGACCCCACCTGAAAACGCCGCCGCGATGCTGGAAGCTGTCAGGAACCTAAGCAAGCCCTACCATGTTTAATTTGTGAACCGTGATGCAATGAGCGTTTCAGCGGAGACTAACCGTAGGTTATGTCAGAGCTAAAACGCCGCCGCGATGCTAAATGCGGTAGGGGAGCATAGCTGTCAATATCATATTTGATACACTTGGTGTAAAATCTGCCGAGTCTCATAAAGAAATTAATCAGGAGAGAGATGATGAAAAAAATCGTTTTAGCCTTAGTAGCCGTTGCATTAGTGGGTTTTGGCGCAGCAGGTACCATTCTATGGAAAAAAGAAAATCGCCATTATGTCAGACCGTCTATCACAGATGTCGAGTTACATAACGAAAAAATGAATGATTGCATCAGGACTGCGTTAGAGCGCCATCCTGGTGCCGTGCTGGAAGTTGAGATGGAGCAAGATGATGGGCGCATTCTGTTTGATATTGATATTCAAGGTAAGGATGGCAAAAATTGGGAGTTAGAGTGTGATGCAGTGACGGCTGAAATTGTAGAAGACGGTCTGGATCGATAACATTAAGCCTAAAAAAAGCCCATCGTTTGATGGGCTTTTTTTGTTTTTATTTCAATGACATGCGCTTCATCGTATCATCTTTGTCGATGAATCTGTGCTTCAGCGCTCCCACGATATGGAGGATGATGGTCAGCAGGAATATCACGCCGACGCTTTCGTGAATCTCTTCAAATAAATCACGCAGTTCTTTATTGTCCAGACCTGAGAGCAAGTCGATTCCGAACCACATTAAGCCATATTTACTGAATACAGACATAATCACACCCGTGATAGGTACGACAATCATCAAAAGATAGAGCAGATGGTGGGTGCCGGTAGCGAGTTTCTTTTCCCATACCTTGTATGAACTCAGCATCGCCGGAGGCTGGTGCGTAATGCGCCAGAAAACGCGGAAAAGGATTAGCGTTAATAGCGTAACGCCAACAGATTTGTGTAGATTGAAGTAGAAAGTTCTGGGGCTCACTTCCTCTGTGAGTTGCCAATTGTAGATGCCTAAATCGAACAAGTCATATGCCATCTGCTTTGCAGCGTCCTTAGGTAACTCGGCCATATACCAGCCCAGCGCAAACATGACAAAAACACCTAGCGCGATCACCCCATGCAGAATAATAGCGACTTTAGTATAACGAGTAGAGGATGAATTCATAGTAATATCCGTGTAGTGAACAGCAAACTATGTGACTAGTATCGCTGTGTAAAATTTCATGAAACCATACTATTCTATACGGTAACCCTAGTTAGAGGAATATATATGCGTATTTTAATGATTACCATGAGCTTGTTAGGCATGATGAGTTGCACCCATTTACAAGCGGGGGCACAACAAAATACGGCTCAAGAAACATTCACCGTTGAAAATGTTGGCGACGGTGTTTATGTTCACCACGGTGTTCATCTGGACATTGATGAGGGCTATCAGGGTGATATCTGCAATATCAGCTTTATCGTGGGCAGTCGAGGGGTGGCGGTGATTGACACCGGGGGCAGTTTTAAAGTGGGTCAGCAGCTACGAGAGGCGATCCGTAAGGTGACACCGTTACCGGTGCTGTACGTCATCAATACCCATGTGCATCCTGACCATGTTTACGGGAATGCGGCCTTTCTTGCAGACAAAGCGGAGTTTGTAGGGCATGAAAAATTGGCAAACGCAATGGAAACACGCCGTGAACAGTATGCAAAACTTAATGCCCGCTTATTGCATGAGGATGCCAACGGTAGTGAGTTAATCAAACCGACGATAGCAGTGAAAAGTAACTTGGAGTTGGATCTCGGGGACAGGAAACTTGAATTGACGGCGCATCCGGCCGCACATACCAATACCGATCTTTCACTAATCGAAACCAGAACCAGTACGCTGTTCACAGGCGACCTGCTCTTTATAGAACGCATCCCTGTGGTGGAAATGGACATCAAAGGCCTAATTGCAGAAATAGAAAAGTTAAAGACAAGCCCGGTCAAGCAAGTAGTGCCGGGGCATGGGCCAGTGACCAAGCGCTGGATTGAGGCGTTGAACGATGCTCAGCGTTATTTAGATGTGTTGCTCAAAGATGTGCGTGCCAGCATAAAAAAGGGTGAAAGCATGGAGTCTGCCATGAACTCCGCCGCTGCCAGCGAAAAAGCTAAATGGAAGTTATTTGACATTGCGAATCGGCGCAATGTGAATACGATTTATCCCGCACTGGAATGGGAATAAGATATGAAGCGTGCTGCTGGGAGCCTCATGGATACTGCCTCGCAACGGTAGCGTTGCAATTCGGAAATCACCCATGCCGCACCACTTTGTCGTGAGCACAATGCGGCTGATGCGGTCGTTTCCCAATGCGACTTTCAATCAGCTTAAGGTGAAGTCTCTGATTGCCCCGCAGTACGAAATTTGTTCGCCAATATGATTCTGCCGTGGCGTCAGACCTCCTAGTGCTTGCGCGACCCTCCTGAAATCTTCTGCTTTTTTCTCGCTGTTAACTAACTGATATATAAGGCGTTATTACATATCAATAATTAACGGTTACATGGTCTTTTTTCTTGAAAAAGAGACTTAAATCTTTTACTAGTTGCAGTAGAGCTGACTTCTTATTTTCTAACAAAAGTCGATGTTCTTCTGTAATCCCCCCTAAAAATAGTCACATTTAAAAGTAGAAATTTCTCGTAAACTACTCACAGGAGAATTTCTATGAAGACCTCGAAATACACAGACACACAAATATTAAGCATTCTTAAACAAAATGA
>Ga0194120_10001643_pt1 | contig 40249 bp, 38 predicted proteins | sample TA2MahCa65mmetaG_FD_148642 | JGI IMG/M metagenome (GOLD analysis project Ga0194120, IMG submission 148642) | Freshwater microbial communities from Lake Tanganyika, Tanzania - TA2015019 Mahale Deep Cast 65m | ecosystem: Environmental > Aquatic > Freshwater > Lake | place: Tanzania: Lake...
ACGAACCCGCTCGTCAGAAGGCGCAGAGAACCCGCGCGACTCGACCGTTTGCCGGAGTACGGGCGGTCTGTTAGCATGCGCCGATACCACTGAAATGACACGGATGGGGGCGCGGCTTGGCGGAGCATCGGCGCATTCTGGTGACTGGTTCGGCTGGCGCTCTGGGGAGGGCGGCGTCGGTGGCGCTGCTGCAGCGAGGGCACTGGGTCCGCGCCTTCGACCGCGTGGCGTCTCCACACGCGTCGGAGGTCCGCGTCGGCGACCTGACCGACAAAGACGCCGTGGAGCGCTCCGTCGAGGGAGTGGACACGGTCGTCCATCTCGGAGCGACGCCGGATGAAGCCGACTTCATCGCCGAGCTCCTGCCGAATAACATTGTCGGGCTCTACCGAGTCTGTGAGGCGGTGCGCGCCGAGGGCGTCCAACGACTCGTGTTGACCAGCTCGGGACAAGTTGCTTGGGGCAGTCCGAAGTACGGCGAGCAGGGATACGAGCCGATCGCCGTCGAAGACGGCATCGCTCCGGTGAACATGTACGGCATCACCAAAGTGCTCGCCGAGGCGATGGGAGAGATGTACTCCCGCTGCCACGGGCTTTCGGTCGTCGTTGTGCGACCCGGGTGGCTTCCTCGTGAACCGTGGCACGTGGCGGCGATGTCGCGAAGCCGCCAAGCGCAGGCGCAGTATTTCAGCCCCGGCGATGTGGGACGCTTCTTCGTCCGCGCCGTGGAGACGCCGGGCATCCGCATCGCCGTGGTAAACGCCACCAGCCGACCGAACGGGCCCGCCGTCTGGGATATCACGACAGCCAGAGAGCTATTGGGGTACGAACCCGAGGACACCTACCCACAAGGTTTGCCCTTTCCGCCACCGGAAGCATCCCAAGCATGATTGCGCCTCGGAGCCCTTGGCTGCTGCACGTGCTCGCGTGTGTCGCGGCAGCATGGCTTGCTCACGGGGCGCACGGCGAAGGGTCGCGCGCCTGGTGGGTGTTCCTGCGCTCCCCCTTGGATTCGAGTTCCATCGCGGCTGTGGAACGCACCGGCGCGACGATTCGGACCCGCAGCGAGTGGTTTCGGACGATCAGCGTCGAGGCGGATGACGCCTCTCTGCGCGCCCTCGAGCGGCTCCCGTTCGTAGAACGCGCGGAGCCGGTCGCGTCGTTCGTCCGAGCGCTGCCCGGGGCGGAACCGGCGTCGGCTCCGGCGTTGGCGCTGGAGGCGACCTCGTTCCAGCTCGCGTTTGTCGGCGCAGATCGGCTCCACGAGCGTGGGCTCACGGGCAAGGGCGTCCGTATCGGCGTGCTCGACACCGGCTTCGACACGTCGCACGTCGCTCTGCGGTCGGCGCGCATCGGCGGAACCTATGATGCGATTCACTCGGATGATGTCGTCCACGACGAGCCGGGACAGGACGACGCCTTCGAGGATTCGCACGGCACGCAGGTGTTGTCGATCTTGGCAGGGAAGGCTCGTGGAGAGTTCGACGGAGTGGCTCCCGACGCCGAGTACTTCCTGGCGAAGACGGAGGATGTGACCCGGAACGGTCGGACCTTCGAGTCAGTGATCGAAGAGGACTACTGGGTCGCCGGTCTCGAGTGGTGTGTGAAGAACGGCTGTCGAGTGGTCAACTCCTCGGTCGGATACCCGCTATTCTACGCGTTCAACCAGTTGGACGGGAAGACGTCGCTCGTGTCACGGGCGGCGAACGAGGCGGCGGCGCGGGGCACGCTCGTCGTCTGCGCCGCCGGGAACACGGATGGACTGCCGCCCCGGGACAACACGACTGCGGGGAGAGTCGGTCCGCCAGCGGATTCGCCTCACGTTCTCGCTGTCGGGAACGCGGCGCCGGATGGGACTGCGTCGCGCTTCTCGGCGCAGGGCCCCACGTTCGACGGGCGCATCAAGCCGGACGTGATGGCGCTGGGAACGCAGGTCGCGGTGGTGTCGGCGTTCGACGCCGTGTCCTATGCGCGCACAGCCGGAACCTCGGTGGCTTCGCCGTTCGCCACGGGCGTCGTCGCGCTGCTCCTGCAAGCGTTCCCGCTGGCGACGCCCGCCGAGGTGGCTGCCGCGATTCGGGCGACCGCATCGAATGCGGTCAAACCGAACAACCGGTCGGGATTCGGTGTTATTGATGCCGAGGCTGCCTGGAGCGCACTGGCGGATCGGCACGCGCCCACCGACGTCGACGCGGAGGCGGAGACCTTTCCCACGACGCTGGGGCATCTCAGGGCGACGTCACGGTACGGCTCGCTGGGAGCCCCATACCCGAATCCGGCGACCGACGTTGTCGCAGCGTCGATCACGATGGCGCGGGAAGCGGCAGTGCGTGTGTGCGTGTTCGACGGTCTCGGAAGACGAGTCTGCGTCCTCTCCGAGACGTCGCTCGGCGTCGGGCGGCACGCCATCCCGTGGCGAGGCGTCGATTTGGATGGGCTTCCGGTTCCCAGCGGCATCTACTTCGTCGTGTTGTCGCTACCCGATGCGCGTCTGGTTCGCAGAATCCTCTGGAGGGCGCGATGATCCATCGTCTAGTCGCCGCGTTCGCGTGCATCGTCATCATCGCGGGTTGCGGCGGCGATCCGGTCGAACGGGCATGGGCTCAGGCGAGGAGCGGCGATATCGACGGAGCTCGCGCAGCCCTCACATCCCTTGCGGCGATACGCCGCTGGACGTCGCGCGCCGAAGCGACGTTGGGCGAGCTCGAGTTGAGCCAGATGCGGGCGCAGGAGGCTGCGCACCATCTGTCGCGGGCTGCCGCAGCCGACCCGAACGACACGATGGCGCTCGCCCGGTACGGTGAGGCGTTGCTGCTCCTCGGTCAGGAGGTCGATGCGCTGGACGTGTTCGCCAAAGCGCTGTCGATCTCGCAGTCGGGTCCGCACGTGGTCTACATCGCGGGTCTCATCGGAGACGCTTACGAGACGACTCGGCTGACGAGCTCCGAGGTGGACAGCTACGCCCCGAGCTTTTCGCCAGACGGCACGAAGCTCGTCATGACACAGCACGCGGACGGCAGCGCGGAGCTGTTTCTGATGGACTTGGCATCGAAGCGGTCGGAACGCCTCACGGACATGCCGACGACCAACGAATACGGCGCGACGTTCTCTCCGGACGGGAAGAACCTGCTGTTCGGATCGACGCAGCATCGGACCGACGCGGCGATGATCAACTTGCAGGCGAGCGGCAGCACGCCCCGCAGCGAGATGATCTACACGATGGACCTGGCGACCCGGACGACCATCCCGCTGACCACCAGCCCCGCCGCCGTCGGGAATCCGGCGTTCACGCCAGACGGCAAGACCGTGCTGTTCGAGGCGACGGTCGATGGCAACATGGACATCTGGTCGATGGCTGCCGACGGCTCGCAACGCGAGCGGCTGACATCGGAGCCATCCGATGACGGTCACGCCGTCGTGTCTCCCGATGGCAGGCAGGCCGTCTACGTCCGAAGCCTGGATCGTGCGTTCGACCTGTTCGAAGTGAGGCTCGACGGATCGTCGTCTCGGCAGGTGACCTTCACCGAGGCGACCGAGTACGGGGGCGCGTTCCTACCGGACGGCAAGGAGTTTCTGTTCGTGCGGAACCAGGGTGCGGGCTACGAGCTGGCGCTGACGGACTGGCAGAGCGGGCACGTTCGACCGGTGTCGAGTCGATACGGCGACGTCATCCATCCAGCGGCCTCGCCGGACGGGAAGCGCGTCGCCTTCGCGAGCAACCGAAGGGACTACCTGGATATCTACCTGATGGACCTGACGAAGCCGATGTCGGGCCCCGCGCTGGAGCAGCGCATTCGCACCATGCTGGCTCAGATCGGTCGCTGAGCGAGCCGAAGGAGAGTTGATTTGAAGGCGTACATCCTGACGGACCTGGAAGGACCTGCTGGCGTCGCCAAGTGGGACCAGACGCGCGTCGACGCGTCGGAGATGAAGAGCGTTGCGATGCGCCTGCTGACGCGCGAGATCAACGCGTGCGTCGACGGCATCCTCGACTACGACGCGAAGGCGGAAATCGTCGTGCTCGACGGACACGGTTCCGGCGGAGTCGATCTGGAGCGGTTCCACCCGAAGGCGAAGCTCATCTTCGGCAAGGGGTTCAAGCCGCCGACGGGTCTGGACGACGCCTTCGACGCGCTCCTGTTCGTCGGGCAGCACGCGATGGCAGGCACGCCCGACGCCCCGCTGTGCCATACCTACTCGTCACTCACCGTCGAGTACTATCGGCTCAACGGCAAGCCCATCGGCGAGTTCGGCGCGCGCGCGGCGCTTGCGGGGCTCTATGACGTGCCGACCATCTTCCTGGCTGGCGATGACAAGGCGTGTGAAGAGGCGCACGCGCTGGTTCCGGGGATCGTGACTGTGGCGACGAAGGTCGGCATGGGGATCGAGCTCGCGCAGCACCTGTCGCCGAAGAAGGCTCGGAGGGCGATCCGCAAGGCGACGCGTGAGGCGTGTCAACGGGCGAAGAGCATCGAGCCCGTGCGGATCGATCCGCCCTACGAGCTGGAAATCCGAGTCTACGAAGGCAAGAGCGTGGAAGGACAGGTTCGGCGCGGAGCGGAGCAGATCGACGAACGGACGTGCATCTACCGGACGAACGATCTGCTCTCGCTCCCGATCTGACCACGCGGCGGATTCCGCTACACCGTGCTGAAGATCGGCTTCAGTCCGGCGGCGAGCTCCTTGAGCTCGGAATCCTCCTGCGTCGTCAGGGGCTTGAAGCGCTCCGCCAAGTCGCATGCCAGGCGGAACAGAGACTCCTCGCCCGGCGGAATGGCAGCCGTGATCGGCTGGCTCAACGTGAACCGGAGTCCGAGCTCCGCCTCGCGCGGATCCGTCAGGGGCTGGTACCAGCACTTGCCGTACTTCTGGCGCAGCGGGTCATCCTCGGGCCACTGCTGTCGCGCCAGTGCCTTGAGCGCCAACCGTGCGACGCCTTTGGACTTCGCCTTCTCCATGATCTGATGCCCGAACTCGCCCTTGTGCCAGTTCGCGAAGTTCACTGGGAAGAGAACCGAGTCGAAGTCGAAGCGATCCATCGCCGCCGTCGCCGCTTCGATGGAGTGCGCTGAGAACCCCAGATAGCGAATGGCTCCCTCCTGGCGCTTCTCGATGAGGAAGTCCATCACGCCGCCGGACAGGAACACCTTATCGACGTCGTTCTGCACGTTGGTGATGCCGTGCAGTTGGTATAGATCGAAGTGGTCGGTGCGCAGGCGCTCGAGCGAACGCGCGAACTCCGCCTCGGCGCCGGGACGCTCACGCTGACCGGTCTTGCAGGCGAGGAAGATGCGGTCCCGGAACGGCTCGATGGCGGGCCCGAGCTTCTCCTCCGCGTTGCCGTAGCTGGGAGCCACATCGAAGTAGTTGATGCCCCGCTCGACGGATTCCGCGACGACGCGGTTGGCGTGATCCTGCTCGGCGTTCATGACGACGATGCCGCCGAACCCGATGATCGACAACATCTCACCGGTCTTGCCGTACTCGCGCTTGGGGAACCCGGACGCCTTGTCCGGCGCGTTCATGGAGTCTCCTTTTCCAGCAGGTGCAGTGGCGTCGATCGCCAGGGCGGCTGTGGACACCGCCGCGGTTTTGAGAAAGTCCCTGCGTTTCATACCATCCTCCTCCGCTCTGACTGTCACCCTATCTTAGCACGGCTTAGCGTTCTAGCGCCCATCCCTGCTGTCGGTTTGTACCCCTGAAGTCGAGTTTCACCGACTCGGTTCCCGAAGCGGCGACGCGGAGCGAGACCTCTGACGTCGCGGCGTCCCTGCGCGTCAGCAGCGTGAGTGGCGCGTCCGTCGTCCACTCGCCGTTCGGTCGCAGCGTCAGTCGGACCTCTGCCGGTTCCTTTTTGCGGTTGATGACCTCCAACGCCAGCGATTCCAACGTGTCGAAGAGCACGATCGCCCCGGCGCGGTTCCGACGGATATCGGTCCGGTCGCGTTGGTCGAAGCGCGACTTCACCTCGATGTCTTGTGCCTTGCCGACACCGAGCTCGATCTCCTTGCCCGCAGGCGTCAGGGGCAGCGCCGCTTCACCGATGAGCTCCAGTTGGTGACTTTCGCTCTCCCGGACGATCCGCACCTTTCCGGACGGAAGGGCAGAGCCATTGCCCAGTCGGAGACCATACCGCGCCGTGACGGTGGGCGATTCGACGAGCGGATCGGAGACGACATAGGTCTTGGCGATTGGCACGTCTGCGTAGGACGCCGCGGGCACTTCGACACGTTCACCTCGTCGCACCGTCAAGCGAGCCTTCGTACCGAGCGGAAGCATCCACTCGGCGTTCTCATAGTCCTCGCCCGTGTCGTTGGCGATGAGTAGCGATGCTCGGAAAGAGAGCGTCCGTTCGTCCTTGGACACCACGGCGATGTAGCGCGCCTGCGCCGAGATGCCGCCGACTCGATAGGTCAGCTCGATCGGCAGCTCGCCTGCGGTCTCGCTGTCGGCTTCGACGACCAGTGTTTGTGGGGCAGACGGTGGAACCGTGAGCGCGAAAACACTGAACTCGTCGGTTCGGTCGGCTGCGTCCAGATGGACCGTCCTCGTGTCGACCTGCATGTTCGCGAACGATATCTCGATGCGGTTCCGTCCTGGGGAGATGGTGATGGCGCGCACTTCACGCACGAAGGCGATGCCGGAGGCGTCGGCGGAGATCGTCAACGATTGGCGCTGCGGGACCGGCGTCAGCTCGACGCGGGCGGACGCGCCCCACGAGACGACGCACAACAGGATGCCCAGCGGGATGGTTGCGTGTCGCATGCGTCGGCTCCTAGTCTGCCATCTGGCGGATGCGGTAGTTGATCTGGCGCGACGTGGTCGGCTCGACGCGGACGCGGAACTCGATCTCTCTCACGCCCTTGCGTTCGTGCGACGTGTCGGTATCGAGCAACTCCCATCGACCCGAAATGGTCTCCGGGATCAGGAGATCGATCGGGCGACTCCCGTGGTTCGTCACGTCGAAGCGGAACGCGGTCTCAATGTCTGCCGCGGCAAGGTCGCCTGACTCGGTGAACCGGAAGTTCGTCCGACGCCATTCCTGGATGGTTCGCTCGACGACGATGTCCTTATCGGGCCCGACATCCAGCCGGATCTCCTTCCCAATCGGTATGTAGTCCATCTGAGCAGACCCCACGAAGGAGACCGTACCGTCACTGGTCCGGCGGAGTACCGTCACGGGACCTGCGGGAAGTGGACTGTCGCCCACCTTGTGCTTGGCGTCGTTGATGAAGGTGTATTCAGCGCGAACCTCTCCGCCGTTCCAACGATGGACGAGCCGGACCGGGACGCCAGCAGCGCTCAACGCGGGCAGCGCGCTCGTGCCGCCATTCTTGATATCGGCGGGTTGTGTCAGCGAAAAGACGTGGTGCTCGCCGAGATCCTCGGCGGCAAGTGCGATACCTGCGGATCGGTCGGCTTTGCGGAGCTGACGTCCTGCATACGGAGCAGCCTTGGTTGCGTCCGCCAACGCCTCCGGACGCGCCTCGGGGACCGTCTGCAGCACGCCGACAACAAGCCGAATCTCCGCCCCCTCGAAGTCCTCGCCGCTCGCGTTGGTCACGGAGAACCAACTGACGAGCCGCGTTTGAGAGTCGTCGTCACTCACCCACGCCATGTAGTGGGTTGACCAGCCAAAGCCGGACGCGTAGAACGCGACCTCCATATCTGCCTCGCGATCGGCGTCGGCGTGAACGTCCCACTGGATCGCGTTCTGCTGCCCGCTCGGGAAAGTCGCGCTGCCTACGCTCACGCCCGTAACGCCCGGCGCAGGACGCAGGAGCAGACTGAATCGGTCGATCTCAGAACCGGACCATCGGAACTGCACGGTGTTGGAGCCCTTGTGGAGTCGGACGGATCGGCTCTGCGTCACCAGAGCGATGCCGGCACCGTAGATATCGATGCCGACGCGTCCCGGCTTTGGAAGCGTCGTTAACTGGACCTGCGAAACGGACGTCGACGCGACCAGAGCGATCGCTGCGGTCGCAGCGATGACGCTCCAGCGGCGGGGTCTGCATGTTCTCATGGGCGTTCTCCATGGTTCCAGGAAGGGAGCTTCGGGTCAGCTAGCAAGTGTCGTGCCATCAAGTGCGTGTTTCTTGACCAATCGCCTCGGATCGTGGTAGAATGAACGGAGTGTTTGCGCCGACCGGGCGCATCGTGTGGTCATGCAAAGGCATGGATGTGCTGACGGTTCGGTTGTACGGCGATCCGGTGCTCCGAGAGAAGGCGAAGCCGATCATCTTTGTGACGGACGAAATCCGCGCCCTGGCGCGGGAGATGCTCGTCACGATGTACCGTGAGAAGGGCGTGGGTCTCGCCGCCCCGCAGGTCGGGGTACTCAAGCGGCTCATCGTCGTCGATCCCGAACCGAGCGAAGGCGAACGGCAACCGGTCGTGCTGATCGACCCGGTGATCGTCGGCAGCAGGGGCAGGATCGTGGACGAGGAGGGCTGCCTCAGCTTTCCCGACGTGTACGCCGACGTCGCGCGCGCCGTGGAGGTCGACGTCGAGCATCTCGACCCCGAAGGCGAGAGCGCGATTTTGCACGCGGACGGTTGGCTGGCGCGCGTCATTCAGCACGAGATCGACCACCTCGATGGCGTTCTGTTCATTGACCACCTGAGTCGAATGCAGCGGCAGGTGCTCCGAACTCAACTCCGCAAGGTAACCCTGAGCCGCCCATCATAGGAACGAGCGATGTCTCTGCCTGACGAGATCGCCCAGAAGCACGCGTTGGCGTCCGCGCGGCTGCGCGAGCTCGGAGAAGTCATCGTCGCTTTCTCAGGCGGCGTCGATAGCACGCTGCTTGCGAAGCTGGCGTATGACGCGCTTGGCGAATGCGCCCTTGCCGTCATCGCCGTCTCCGAATCGTTGCCGAAGCGGGAGCTCCGGGAAGCCATCGAGCTCGCCGATGGGATCGGTATTCGCCTGGCGCAAGTCCGATCCGAGGAGTTGGAGGACGAGCGCTATGCCAGCAACCCCGTGAACCGATGCTACTTCTGCAAGTCCGAGCTCTTCACCCAACTCGAATCGGTCATGCGTGAGACCGGCATCCGCAGCATCGTCTACGGTGCGAACGCGGATGACACGGGCGACTACCGTCCCGGCATGGACGCCGCCAAGGAGTACGGTGTCCACGCCCCGCTGCTGGATGCCGGCATGACCAAGGACGACATCCGCGTTCTCTCTCGCGACCTGGGATTGCGGACTTGGGACAAGCCCGCATTCGCCTGTCTTTCGTCGCGGTTCCCCCATGGAACGCCGATCTCCGCGCAGAAGCTGACCCAGGTGGACGAGGCGGAAGAGTGTCTGTTCGATCTCGGGTTCCGCCAGTTCCGAGTGCGACATCACGAGGACATCGCGCGAATCGAGGTGCCCGTCGAGGAGATGCCGCATTTCCTCGACGACGGCGTTCGCGAACGGGTCGTGGCGAGGTTCCGCGAGCTGGGATATCGGTTCGTGTCCCTCGACCTGGCGGGCTACCGGTCCGGGAGTCTGAACGCGGAGCTGCTGTCGCTGACGCCCATGCCCTCGGCACGAGGTTCCGTCGAGCGACAAGGCTGACCAGCAGAGGATTGGTCGCAGCAGCCGACTGTCGGACGCCGCATGTGAACGCGCGGCGTCGATTCGTCGTTCATCTAGAATGTCGCTGGCTGCCACGACACGGTGAGGTGCGGGCAATACCTTCGGTACCCGGATAGGAGACTCCTATGCCCTCGAAGCGGTCATCGTCGCCTCGCGATGCAGGGACGCCAGTTCGCCGCGTCGCCGCGTCCTCGATCCCGACGATCGGTCGCACGGATAGGGCTCCTGCGAGAGGCGACCGAGCCGGGATGGCGCGGGTCGGCGCGTCGTCCGGAGCCTCCCGCAAAGTCCGCAAGCCCGCGGGACCGCCGGAAGTCGCGAGCGACGCGCTCCGCATGTGGATGCGTGACATCACCAAGACGCGACTGCTGACGCAGGCAGAAGAGGTCGCGCTCGCCAAGCGAATCGAGGCGGGCGACAACGACGCCCGCGAGATGCTGGTTCGCTCGAATCTCCGTCTGGTCGTCAGTGTCGCGCTCAAGTACCGCGGTCACAACGTCCCCGTGTCCGATCTGATCCAGGAAGGCAACATCGGCTTGATGCGCGCCGTCGAGAAGTTCGACTATCGGCGCGGCTTCAAGTTCAGCACGTACGCGATTTGGTGGATCCGCCAGGCGGTCATGCGGGCGCTGGACAACTACGCTCGGGTCATCCGCCTGCCCAGCTACGTCGTCGCCAAGATCAGCAAGTTCGATGATGCCGCAGGGCGTCTGCGACAGGAGCTCGAGCGCGATCCGACGACGCAAGAGATCGCCGACATGCTGGATGTGCCCGAGGCGCGCGTGCGCGAGATTCTGACCTTGTCCTGCGATCCGCTGTCCCTCGAGATGCCGCTCGGAGAGGAGCGCGAGACATCTCTGCTCCGCGACTTCATCGAGGACCCCGCCGGCGAGTCCCATCGCGAGGTCCTTTCGGACGCCATCATGGAGCAGGAGATCGAAGGGCTGCTCGACAAGCTGCCGACGCGCGAGCAGGAAGTGCTGCGTCTGCGGTTCGGTCTGGACGACGGTCAGGAGCGCACGCTTCGCGAGATCGGTCTCCAGTTCGGCGTGACCCGCGAGCGGATCCGCCAGATCGAGGCGGACGCCCTGCGACACCTACGACAGTGGAGCCAGTTCCGCGACACGGCTCCGTCCGACGAGATCGCTGCTGGCGCCGAACTGCCCGCGACTGCCGTGAGCGGTTAGTCGGCGGCGGTCGCTCGAGCAGATGGAGAGACGCTTGGGTCCCCACACGTGGGCTCGTCGCGAATGGATCCTGGCGGCGGGCTCGGTGCTCTGGTACGGGATGATCGTGTCCGTCAGCCAGAGCGCTGACGGGGGCAGACCCAGCCTTCCCTCCGACCTTCTGTGCGGCATCGGCGCCGCGTTCCCCACCGTCAGCCTACCGACACGTCCGGCGCGTCATACCCCGTCCATTGCCGAGGCGAGAGCCCGTCTAGAGCGCACGCTCCTGATTCTCGCGCTCTTGCTGCCACTGTGGTCCACAGCTTCCTGGGGAGCGTCTTGGCGCGGCTTGGTCTGGCTCGCGACAGTCGCCACGTCGGCGGGCGTGATGTGGTCGGGCATTTCGGCGGTTCTGAGGACGCCGCTCACATGCCTCGGAGCCGTCGCCAGCCTGTGGATCGCGCGATGGGTTCCGCCGATGGGAGCTGGGGACGGACTCGGAGTCGCCTCCGAGGTTGCGCGGATGGCAAGCCCGGTCTACGCTAGTCGCGCCACCGGCTGGGGGCGTCCGGGGGCGTGCATCGCCTATGTCGTTGTCGGCCTGGTGTGTTTGATTGTGTGCGCCAGACGCGATGACTCGCTTGACTCCCACCGACTCGAAGGAGACTGTGCGATATGACCGAAGAGAACGATGCTGTGGACGCGGCTGAAGCGCCGGAACCGAAGCCAGAACCGAAGGGAAAGTCCGCATCGCGGTCGTCGAAGAAGGCGGCGGAACCGAGCACCGGGTCCGCCGCTGCCGGTGAGGGTCCGGAACCCGCGAAGAAGCCGGCATCGAGGAAGTCGGTGAAGAGCTCGGCGATCCTCGAATCGGAACCACCGTCCGGGTTCGAAGCCTACCATCGCGGAGACTACGAGGATGCGGCCTCGCTGCTCAAGGCTCTTGCCGAAGATGAGTCGGTCGAGGAAGGGCTTCGCGCGCGGGCTGCCTACCGGTCGGCAGAGGCGTTGATCCAGCTTCAGCGTTCTCAGGAAGCGATCGCGGCGTTGCGGTCGCTCGCGGATCGGTTCCCCCTGCAACCCCTTTCCAGCGCAGGACAACGGCGCGCCGACGCCGTCGAGAAGCATCTCGCCACGTTGGTCGACGGATAGTCGGAGACGGAGCCCCCATGCGACGCGTCGATCTGCGGAGCGATACGATCACTCGACCGACGGCGGACATGCGACGAGCGATGGCGAACGCCGTCGTGGGAGACGACTGCTACGGCGAGGACCCGACCGTCGCCGAACTGGAGCGTTACGGCGCGGAGTTGATGGGCAAAGAGGCGGCGGTATTCGTCGCCAGCGGAACCATGGGCAACGCCTGCGCTCTGATGGCGCACACGCGTCCGGGCGATGCCGCCCTACTCGATGCCGAGTGCCATATCTACGTCTACGAACAGGGCGGCCTGGCTGCGCTCTGCGGCTTGCTGCCGGTGTTCTGGGATGCACTCAACGGGTGCCCATCGCCCGAAATCGTGCAGTCGATGATCGACCGGAACCCGCGCCAGTACCCTCCGCTCGGCGTCATCTGCCTGGAAAACACGCACAACCGCCGAGGCGGACGAGTGATTCGACCCGACGAGATGGCGGCTGTCCGTGCCGTCGCGCAGCACGCCGGTGTGCCTCTGCACCTCGACGGGGCGAGGATATTCAATGCCGCGACGGCATTGAGTATCTCCCCGCGCGAGATCGCCGATCAGGTCGATACGGTGCAGTTCTGCCTGTCGAAGGGCTTGTGCGCTCCCGTCGGCTCGCTTCTTGCAGGTTCCCATGGGTTCGTGGAGCGGGCTCGTCGTGCCCGCAAGCGGCTCGGAGGATCGATGCGGCAGTCCGGCGTCATCGCTGCGGCGGGCTTGGTCGCGCTCCGCGACATGCCCTCGCGCTTGTCGGAGGACCATGCCAACGCGCGGATGCTAGCGCAGGCGCTGAGCAAGCTCGATCCGCTCGGAGTCGATCCCGACGAGTTCCCGACGAACATCGTCATCCTCCGAACCGACGCGCTCGGGATCACGGCTCACGAGTTGGCGTCGATGCTGGCGAAAGAGGGCGTGCTCATCACGGTCTACGGGCCCAAGATGGCGCGGTTCGTGACGAACCACGACGCGAGCACGGAGGATGTCGAGTACGCCGCTGAAGTCGCGGTTCGCGTCTGTGGGGACTTGTTGCAGAGATCGCCCAACAGCGGCTGAGTGGTTCGTTTCGTAGATCGGTTACGATACGTAGGGGCGACCCGACGGGTCGCCCTCGTCGTGAAACGAGGCAACGCACCGCGTCGCCCCTACTCCACGTCGTCCGTTGATTGGACAGATTTCTACGAAACAGGCCACTGAGGCTGCCTACACTAAGGAGCATGGCGTGAACCGACTCCTTCCGTATGCGTCCGTCGTGCTGATCGTCGTTGCCTTCTTCGCGGGTAGGCTGACCTCGAGTCCGGGCTCGAAAGCGAGTGGCGATTACTACGCGACGGCGGCTGAGCTCTATCAGCAGGCTGCCGACCTCGACTCGCCCCCTGCCGATGCGACGGACCTCGAACGCTGGCAGAAGGTCCTCGCCGCCTATCGCGTCGTGTTCGACGAATACCCGGACAGTCCGTATGCCGATGACGCGCTCTTCGCCATCGCCTCGCGAGTCGATATGCAGGACCAGGCGGACACCGGGTTCGCGCTCTACAGACGCCTCCTCAACAACTACCCCGACAGCGAGCACGCGCCCGACGCGCTGAATGCCATCGGGGTGGCGCACTTCCAGCGCGAGACCTACGACCGCGCGGCGGTCCTGTTCCAGCAGCTCATCGACCAGTATCCGTCGAGCCCGCTGCGCGAGACGGCGACGCTCAATCTGGCGATCTGCCAGTACAAGCGCGGCAGTTACGATGAGGCGCTGACGCAGCTCGTCCGGTTCTCCGAGGAGTTCCCGGCGAGCGAGCACATCGCGGCTCCCATCTTCTATACGGGCATGGTGCTGTTCGACAAGCAGGACTATGACAACGCGCGCGTACGGTTCCAGAACATCGTCGATCTCGCCGACCCCGAGTACGCTCCCGCGGCGCAGTTCAACATCGGGCAGACCTACTTCGATCAGCGCAAGTACGACGAGGCGATTGCCGCTTATCGCCGCGCGATCACCGCTTACGCCGATAGCGAGTACGCTCAGGAGGCGAACTTCCGAATCGGGTGGGCTTTGGAGCGGCAGACGAAGTACGCGGAAGCGGTTCGCGAACTGAAAGCCGCCATCGAGAAGTATTCGACCAGCAAGAACGCCCCGGCAGCGCAGATATTCGTCGCGCAGATCTACGCCGAGGGTCTCAAGGACACCGGCAACGCCGTGGCAGCGTACCGCGCCATTGTGGACGGAACCGTCAACGTCGAGGCGATTGAGACGGATGCCCGGTCTGCCTATGATATCCGCCGCGACGCGCAGTACCGAATCGGCAAACTCTACGAGACGAAGGGCGATACACCCAACGCCATCACCGAATACGAGAAGCTGCTGAAGGACTTCCCGGAACCCCACTCGGTCGCCAACCATCGATCCAATGAGATCGACGAAGCCTACATCGTCGACATGAAGGCTGGGGCGACGCGGAACTAGTCATCCCATCTTCGAGGGAGAGGACTTGGAAAGAACGCTTGTCCTGTTCAAGCCGGACGCCGTCCAGCGCGGGCTCGTGGGTCGCATCCTGTCGCGGTTCGAAGACAAGGGAATCAAGATCGTCGGGCTGAAGATGCTGCAGGCATCTGACGAACTGGCGCGCCGTCACTACGCCGAGCACGCGGGGAGGGAGTACTACGAGCCGCTCATCGGCTTTTTCACGTCGTCACCCATCGTCGCCGTGGCGCTCGAGGGGACGAACGTGATCCGTCGAGTTCGGTCGATGGTCGGCTCTACTCAGCCGGACGCCTCGGAGCCCGGTACGATCCGCGGCGATTTCAGCTCTCACGCTCCCATGAACCTGATCCACGCCTCGGACGCTCCCGAGACGGCGGTTCGTGAGATGGCGCTCTTCTTCGACGACGCGGAGTTGTCGGACTACACGCGGTGTGACGCGCCGTGGATCGGTCTGTAATCGGTCTGTAGAGGCGGGCGGAACCTAAGCGGAACCTGAATCGTCGCCGGGAGGGAGCGGCGTCGAGCCGCCAGGAGCGAGCGCCTTCGCCTGCTCGACGCGCTGAAGGAACTTCGCACGTGCCTGCCCTGTCCGAGCGCGCAGTCGATAGGCTTGCAGCTTGTCTTCGAGCGACTTCCCACGCATCTCCTCGGTCATCATCGCCTGCGCGTGCAGCCTACCCATCGAGTCCCGGAGCTCGTTCAGCGACTGCTGGTCCGAATCGATCGACATGCCACTGAGCTGACGGTTCAACTGAATCGTCATCTTGTCGGCAGCCGCCTGAGCGATCGCGTTGTCCTTCTCCGCCTCGAGCTCTTTGATCCTGCCCTGGAACTGAACCAGCTTGTTCTGGTACTCCTCGATCCGGGCGTTGGCGGCGTCGCGGCTTTCCGTGAGCTGAGCGATCCGCTGCGTTAGCGCATCCTCTTGCTGCTGCAGGGCTTCGCCGATGGTGAGGGCTTCTTCGGCGGTGGCGCGGTCGTCGGATTGCGCGTCTCGCACAGCCTGGTCTAGCATCGCTATGACATCGTCGAGCTCGCGGCGGTTGTCTTCGATGTCCTTGTTCAGCTTGTTCCGATTATAGACCAGTCCTGAGACAGCCTCCTCCATCTTCCGATATTTATCCTTCTCGCGGCGTAACGCCTGCTCGTAGACGACCTTCGGCTGGGTCGCTTCGAGGGCGCTCTGCTGGCTGTGGAGCCATCCCGTCATGAAGTTCCAGAAACGCGAGAAGATGTTCGCCATCTCACTCCCTCCGGCGACACCGCGCCGTCCCTGGTTCGATCCTAGCACCTCGAATCCGGCGGGTCAACGCTCCACTAGAAGCGAGGTTCGTATCCCAGCACGCGCATCAGACGCCTCGACGATCCAGCGCTGCCCCATGTCGATGGGAACCCCTCACGCAGTTCGATGCCCTTTGGGAACGCAGCCTCGATGATGGCGTGCGTCTGCTCTTCGGACTCACGGGAACCGTCGGCGTTGTAGCGCCATCGCGATGAGACCGAGAACGCATGACATCCTTCGAGGGTGCTCTCGACCGCCAAGCGAAACGCCTGCGCCGCGTCGAGCGGATGGAGCGTCGCGAAGACGACCGTCGGATGGTGCAGGATGCCGAGACCTTGCCTCTCCGCGTCGCGCACGTTCCAAAGCCGCATGGCGATGGCGGCGTCGAGGAATCCGTGATGATAGAACATCCTCGCGGTCTGTTCATTCACGGCTTTGGACAGGGAGTAGGGTTCGTCCGCATCGACCGTCGCGTCTTCGTCGAACGGGAGGTACTTCGGCGCGGGGCGGTACTTCCAGTTGCACACGCCGCCGATGACGCACGCGCTCGACGCGTAGACGATCCGGCGCACGTTGTGGCGAGCCATCGCCTCCAGGACGGCGTACGTGCCCCCGATGTTCACGTCGATGATGGCGGGCCAGTCCTCGCGGGGTCGGGGAGCCGGGATCGCCGCCAGATGGCAGACGACGTCGACGCCTTCGACCGCCGATTCGAGCGCCGAGAGGTCGCGCAGGTCGCCCATGATCCACTCGACGCCAGGGATGCCCGCCTGTCGTTGGTCGAACCCACGCACCGAGTGGTCTCGGCTCAGAAGCTCCCGAGCGACGTACGCGCCGACGAACCCGCCGGCTCCTGTCAATAGGACCCGCACGGCGATTCACTCCTTCGCGGATGCTAGAAGTCGCGTTCGATGAGGAAATCGATCAGGTCGTGGAGCGCGTCGCGCGCAGGCGTGTCGGGCAGGACGTCGAGGGCTCGATGCGCGCCGGACGACATCTCGCGCGCCGTCGAGAACGCGTCCTCGGCGCCGCCGTACCGCAGGACGAGGTCCGATATCCACGCGATCTCGTCCGCGTCGCGCGTTTCCTGCATGTAGAGCCGCTTCAGGCGCTCCCGCTCCGATGGCTCGCAGCGGTCTCGCACGCGCATGATCGGCAGCGTGATCTTGCCTTCCCGGATGTCGTTCCGGGTGGGCTTGCCGAACTTCGACGGCTGACCCACGACATCGAGGACGTCGTCCACGATCTGGAACGCGGTTCCCACGATACTGCCGTATCGGTGGAGCGCCTCGAACTGCGCCGGAGTCGCGGAGCCGAGCTCCGATCCGACGTCGCAGCAGGCGGCGATGAGCCCGGAGGTCTTCAGGTCGATAATCCGGTAGTAGTCGTCCAGATCGAGGTCGAAGTCGCCCGACTTGTACGCCCCGATGACTTCGCCCTCGCACATCGCCTGGGTCGCGTTGGCGACGGTCTTGAGCACCCGATCCGTGCATCGACATGCGACGAGGATCGACAGCACGCGGGAGTGCATGTAATCGCCGACGAGAACGGCGACCTTGTTGCCGAACTTCGCGTTCAGCGTCTCACGGTTGCGCCTCAATCCGGCGTCGTCGATCACGTCGTCGTGGACCAGCGAGCCGACGTGGATCAGCTCCATCGCGGCGGCGAGGTCGAACATGTCGTCGGCGTCGTACCCCAGGCTTCGTGCCGCCAGGATCACCAGCGCTGGGCGAAGGCGCTTCCCTCCTCCCGAGATGACGTGCTGCACCGCCAGGTCGACGAACTCGTAAGAGCTCGCCGTGCGCAGGAGCAGAACCTGCTCGACACGAGCGAGGTCTGACGCGAGATATGCATCCAGCGGTCGGGTGTTCATCGCAATCATCCGCTCACGCGTATGGCGGTACCGAGGATACGCTAGGCTGACCGACTCGCTTCGAGCGATGCGCGGATCGCCTGGACGGTCGTTGAGATGTTCTCGTCCGTGTGCGCCGTCGATACGAAGAACGTCTCGTATTGCGACGGCGGGAAGTAGACGCCGCGACCCAGGAGCTCGTGGAAGAACCTGCCGTACCGGGCGGAGTCGGACGTCAACGCGCTGTCGTAGTCGCGGATGGGCCCCGGCGCGAAGAACAGGCAGACCATGGAACCGACGCGGGTTACAGCGCCCACGGTTCCCGTCTCGGCGATGGCTTCGCGGATGCCTGCTTCGAGCGCCGCGCTTCGCGCTTCGAGGGTCTCGTACGCGGTTCCGGAGCGGAGCTCCTCCAGCGTTGCGATGCCACCGGCGGTCGCCAACGGGTTCCCCGAAAGCGTTCCTGCCTGATAGACGGGTCCGTCCGGGGCGACCTGCGCCATGATGTCGGCGCGTCCGCCATAGGCTCCCACCGGCAGTCCACCGCCGACGACCTTCCCGAGGCACGTCATGTCGGGGACGACGCCGTAGCGCTCCTGAGCGCCGCCGTACGCGACTCGGAAGCCGGTCATCACCTCATCGAAGATGAGGAGGATGCCGTGCTTCGCCGTGATCTCGCGCAGCGCGGCGAGGTATCCGGGCTCCGGTGGAACCAGACCCATGTTGCCGGCAATCGGCTCGAGGATCATGCACGCGATGTCATCGCCTTGCGACGCGGCGAGGTCCGCGACGGCATCCGCGTCGTTGAAGGGGACGGTCAGCGTCTGCCGGGCGAATTCCGCAGGGACGCCGGCGCTCGTCGGAACGCCGAAGGTCGTCGCGCCGGAGCCTGCCTTTACCAACAGATAGTCGCCGTGCCCGTGGTAGCACCCGGCGACCTTGATGATCCGGCTCCTGCCCGTGAACCCGCGAGCGACCCGGATGGCGCTCATCGTCGCCTCCGTGCCGGAGTTGACGAGGCGCGCTCTGTCGAGCGACGGAACCGCCTCGATGAGCATCTCCGCCATCACGACTTCGGCTTCGGTGGGAGCTCCGAAGCTGGTTCCGTCGCGCAGAGCGCGCTCAAGAGCCGCCTGGACGCGCGGATGGGAGTGGCCCAGGATGAGCGGACCCCACGACCCGACGTAGTCGAGATACCGCGTCCCGTCGACATCCTCGACGTATGCCCCGAATCCGCGCCGCATGAATCGTGGCGTTCCGCCGACGGACTTGAAGGCGCGCACCGGGCTGTTCACGCCGCCGGGCATCAGTTCGCGGGCTCGGTTCCACAGCGCTTCGGATCGTGTCACGTCAGTCATGTCGCTCCGTGCCGTCTGGTCTTGAGGTTCGACGCATGAACGCGCTCGGCGATGGACTCCGCGTTGGTGGAACCGCCAGCGGTCAGGGCGGGTCCGACGACGCGATCCTGCCGATCCGCTCCTGTCGCCGCTCTAGGAAATAGGACAGATGCTCCAACTCGACGGAGAGATCGACATTGCGGACCTGCACTCCGTCCGGTACACTGAGCTGGGTCGGGGCGAAGTTGAGCAGCGCCTTGATGCCAGCCCTGACGGCTGCATCGGCGCAGTCCTGAGCGGCGACTGCCGGAACGGCGAGCACGGCGATTTCGATATCCGTGTCTGCGACGACCGCTGCGATCTCGGACATCGCGTAGATCCGCACCCCTTGCGCGTACGTGCCAACCTTCTGTCGGTTCGCGTCGAACGCGGCGGCGAACTCGAAGTTGTGTTCGCGGAATCCGGTGTACCCGAGCAAGGCGAGTCCCAGGTTCCCCGCGCCGATGAGAGCCGCTCTGCGGGTGACATGGACGCCGAGGATGACGTCCAGTTGGCGGCGAAGGTTGGTGACATCGTAGCCCTTGCCGCGCGTGCCGAACTGACCGAACCATGCGAGATCGCGCCGGATCTGCGCTGCGGCATACGGCGTGTGGCGGGCGAGACCGGCGGACGAGATCGTCTCTCGACCGGATAGCTCAAGGCTGCGCAACACGCGCGAGTAGATCGAGAGTCGCTCGATCGTGACCTCCGGGACTGCCCTCTCCGTACCGAATACGGTCAGCGTGCTTGCTGTCACAGGTGTTCTACCCGCTCGAGTCGTCCAGACACTTGGAGTCCGGCGGCGTAGTATACGTGATGGGTGTTCTTGAGGCAAACGTACGAGGCGTCGCGCGCTCGATGGCGCGGCTGCCTTCTTGCGGGAGGCAGTGCTCTGAGTTCCCTGACTCACTTCGACGACCGCGGCGCGGCGCGGATGGTCGATGTCACCGAGAAAGCCGTGACCGATCGCGTTGCCGTCGCGCGCGGCAGCGTCAGCGCACACCCGGAGACGCTTCGCCGCATCCGCGACGGCGAGATGGCGAAGGGTGACGTGCTCCAGATCGCCCGTCTCGCCGGTATCATGGGCGCCAAGCGCACGAGCGAACTGATCCCCCTGTGCCATCCGCTGCCGCTCTCCGGCGTCGAGGTGGACCTGTCGGTGGACGAAGACAACGGCTCCGTCCGCATCGAGGCGCAGGTGCGCGTCACGGGCAGGACGGGCGTCGAGATGGAAGCGCTGACCGCCGTCTCCGTCGCCGCGTTGACCGTGTACGACATGTGCAAGTCCATCGACCGAGGCATGCGTATCGAGCGCGTCGAGCTGGTCGAGAAACGCGGCGGCAAGAGCGGGACCTTCATCCGCGAGAACGGCGACACCTAGCCCATGCGACTCGTCCACTGCTCCGATGTCCACCTGGGCAAAGCCCCCTACCAGCTCGATGAGCGATTCGACGACTTCTGCCGCGTCTTCGAGCATATTGCCCGGCGCACCATCGAGCTGCGAGCGGACGCATTGCTCATTGCCGGCGACCTGTTCGACCGTCGGACGATCAACGCCGCGACGCTCAGCGCCGCGACTCGCTCGCTGGCGCTGCTGCAGGCAGCCGGCGTGCCCGTCTTCGCCATCGAGGGGAACCACGACAAGGCGTTCCTCCAAGACCGGTCGTCGTGGATGCAGTACCTTTCGGACTCCTGGCTCCTCCACCTGCTCGACATCGTCCGCGACGAAGGCTCCGACCCGCGAGCGCTGCCGTGGAATCCCGAATCGCGACGGGGCACCTGGTTCGACCTGGCTGGCGTGCGGATCGCAGGCGTCGGCTATGCCGGGTCGGAGACGGAGCGCCTGGTCGCCCATCTCGCGGAGGAGCTCCCGGCTGATCGCGACGGATTCACGGCGCTGATGTTGCACTGCGGCGTCGGATCGGGGGACGGTCGCCCGGAGTTCGCTTCCGTGGCGTGGGAATCGCTGGAAGCTCTCCGCGGACGAGTGGACTACGTGGCGCTGGGTCACTGGCATCGCAAGGTGCATCGCGACCTGGGCGAGGCGCCGACGTTGACCGTGACGATGCCAGGTTCCCCCGAAATCTGCGACATCCAAGAGCTCCAGCACGACCACGGCATTTTCATCATCGGTACCCCGGCGTCGCCGGACGAGACGGTGACGGTCACGTTCGAGCCGATGCCGCATCGGCACCATCGGCGGATCGCCGTCGATCTCTCCGAATGCGGTACGCTCGACGCCGCACTGTCGCGCGTTCGGGAGACGGTCGCTGCGAGCGACCTGGCGGCGCTGTCCGAACCGGTCGTTGAGATCGTCCTGTCGGGAACCATCGGATTCAGCGCTTTGGACATCCCGTCGGAAGACGTTCGCGCTGTCGTCCGAGGTCTCGCGACGTGCCTGCACATCGCCGTCGAGAACAACGCGAACATGCCCTCTGTGGGCGACGTGTCGGGTGAAGCCTACGCGGATCGTGGCGCTCTGGAGCGGCAAGTGCTCCTCGACCTCGTCGCCGAGAGCGAAGCGTATCGCGACGACGCGGACGCCATCGCGGATCTCGTGGGCGAGTGGCGGAGCCTGGTCGCTACTCACATGGACTCGGACGACATCACGGGAGAAGCGCTCGCCAGGCTCGAGCGAGCCCTCGAAGCGATCGACGCCCGAGCCCGTGCTGCGTCACAGCGATCCGGTCGGCTCCCTGGTTTCGAAGCCCTCGACAACCCGTCGACGGACGGTCAGTAGTCCGCCACGGATCCGTCGCGATGCCGATGGTCGGGCCATCGGAAGCTACGGTCCGGGTCCAGGCTCGCACCGTCCAAGCCGGACTCGATCACCTCGACGCCGAGACCGGGCCCCTGCGGCAACGATGCGTAACCCTCCGCGTCGAGCTCCCACGTCTTGCGGACGACCGTCTCCGGCAGGACATCGGCGTATCCCTCGTGGATGAGGAACATCGGTGTCGATGCTGCCACGTGCAGACTGGCGGAGAGTCCGAGACTGGACATCGTGCAGTGCGGCGCGATGGGCACGAAGTGCGCCTCCGCGAGCGAGGCGACCTTCCGCATCGGCGTGATCCCGCCACCGTGACCGCAGTCGGGCTGGAGGATGTCGATGACCTGCGCCTCCAAGATCTCGCGGACCTCCCAAACCGTCCGGTCGCGTTCGCCGGTCGCCAACGGCACTCGCACAGACGCCCGGATGCGCCGCATCGCGTCGATGTTGCCGGGAACCCAAGGCTCTTCGAGAAAAAGAAGTTCGTCGGAACGGAGGGCGTTGGTGAACTGGATGACCGTCGCGGGCGGCAGGCAACTATGGGCGTCGAACATGACGGCTCCGGCGGGTCCAACGCGCTGCCGCGTCTGACGGACCCGATCGACCAGCGCCTCGATTTCGGCTGGGGTCGCCGAGAAGGGCAGGGGTCCGCCGGGCCCGGTCTTGATGGCGGTCGAACTCGGATACATCCAGATGCGCTCGCGGCAGGGCCCGCCCAGCAGTCGATACACGGGCGTGTCCCACGCCTTGCCCGCGATGTCCCACAGCGCCATGTCGATGGCGGCTATCGTGTGGAGCATCAGCCCGCCGCCGCGAAGGTTCCTGTGGGCCCGGAACATCCGCTGCCAGAGATGCTCTGTGCGGGTCGGGTTTTCGCCGATGACGACTTCGCCGAGCGACTCGGCGAGGGCGCATGCGACGCGTGTTTCGACGTTATTGATCTCGCCCCATCCGACGAGCCCTGCCGCCGTATCGATGCGTACGAAGCCCTTCATTCCCAGCGGGTACGCCTGGACGGACGTGATGCGCAGGCTCGCGGCTCTGTCTGTGAAGTGCGTTGCGTCCGGCACTGGCTTCTCCTCCCCTACAGTTGTGGTAGGCGGATGCCGTCGGTCGGAGCGGCTTCGCGCGCCTCGGCGGGTCTCATCGGTTCGACAGATGCGTGTTGCCGTGAGCCGACGGTGCTTCTACAATCTCCCCGCCACACGAGCCGGTCCGGCTGTGGATCCGAAACCCACCCGATGCCGTCAGAGGTCCCTTGGAGCCGAAGTCGATGAGCTCTCGCCCGTTGTCCGGCGATCAGGTCACCCACTACCGCGAACACGGATGGGTCCTCGTATCGGGATTGATCGGCGACGACATCGTCGCGAGCGCCGCCAAGACGCTGTGGCGGCTGATGAACGCGTCGGCCGACGATCCGTCCGGCTGGGTTCCGACGCCGTCGCCGTCTTCGCACTCGCGCGATCCGGCGCTGCTGGCGATCTACACGCCGGAGTTCCTCGGCGCAGCCGCGCAGTTGGGCGGGGGCGATCCAGCGACGTATCGGGCTCCGGGATCGATGTTTCCCCTCAACTCTTGGCCCACAAAGGAACCCTGGCGCCATCACGGACCCCACATCGACCACGCGATCCGAGAACACGGACACCGCACGTTTCCGCTGCCGGTCCGGGTCGCCACGATGACGTACCTGAACGACGTGTCGCCTCACGGCGGCGGAACCGTCGTATGGTCCGGCTCGCACACCAAGATCGCAGCCCTCGCAGAGAGCGACCGGACGCGCTACGAAATGATGTGGCGGCTGAACCAGGACCTCCACCTCGCGGAGATCGGCGAGCCGACAGAGCTGACGCCGCGTCTCGGCGACGTGCTGTTCTACCACATCTTATCGGCGCACTCCGGCAGCCTCAACGCCACGGAAACGCCACGGCTTGCATTCAACACGAAGTGGTGACGAGTCGCGAGCTGGCTCCGCATCGCCTCAGGTAGACCGTGACGAACTTCGCCGAGCGCTATTTCGGTATCCGAGCCCAGGAACGCAGTCGGGCGTTCCTCATGCTCGGATACTACTTCGTCTGCGCGTCGACGATGGTTCTCGTCGACATGACGTCGAGCGCCCTGTTTCTGACGCGCTTCGCCGACTCGAACCTGATGGGCTTCCAAGGTGTCCGGGCCCTGCCTCTGCTGTGGATCGTCAGCGGACTGGTGGTCGTCCCAGCCGTGTCCTTGGTGCGTTCGCGCATCGGCAGCGGCTTCGGCTCTGGGCGGCAGCCGTCCGCGGTCTGGATCATCCTCGGCTCTACAGCCTTCCTCGGCGTTCTGATCCTCGCGTTCAGGCTCGCCTTCGGGATCGCCTCGGCGCGTGAGTCGTGGATCATCGCGTTCCCGCTGTTCCTGATCGCCGCCGAAGTCGTGTTCACGCTGATCACGCTGAACATGGAGACGGCAGCGAATCAGCTCTTCAACATCCGCGAAGCCAAGCGCGTCTTCGGGTTCATCGGCGGCGGAACCGTCATCGCCGACATCGTCGCCGGATTCGCCGTGACCGGCTTGGTACGCGTGCTGCCGTCCGTCGCCGATCTGCTCTACCTGATTCTAGCGCTGATCGCTGCTTCGGGAGCGATGTTCGCCGTGATCGCGCGGCGCTACCGGCACGCCTTCACTCCCAGCGACGCATCGGGCGCCGGCGACTCGGAGGAGCCGCCGGCTCCCCTCTGGAAATCGCGATACGTCCTGCTCATCACCGCGTTCGTGCTCGCATCGCAGCTTGCCTACTATTTCGTCGACTACCAGTTCAAGACGGCGGCGGAGGCGCGCTTCATCGGCAGAGAGGAGGAGTTGGCGAGTTTCTTCGGGCTCCTCTTCGGCGCGCTGGGCTTCGTGAAGCTATTCATACAGCTCTTCGTGACGAACCGCGTGCTGGCGCGCTTCGGCATCTTCGGGGCGCTCTTGGTTCTCCCAGTCGGTCTGGCGGTCGCGGGTGGTGTTACGGCGGCGAACGTCGGGGCTTTGTTTGCGCTCCTATGCGTCGTCAAAGGCCTCGACAACACGTTCCGGTGGACGTTCATATCGTCCGCGCAACCGCTGCTCTATCAGGCTCTGCCCGACGGCATCGCGCGGCGTGCGCAGAACGCCATCACCGGAGCCATCGATCCCGTTTCCGTCGGGCTGTCGAGCGTGGTTCTGATCGCCGTCACGACCTCGTTGGTGAGCCGCGAGAGCATCCACCTGCTGAGTTTCGGGCTGGTCGGCATCGCTGCGGGATGGCTCGTCGTCGTGTGGCGGCTCAAGCGGTCGTACTTGTCGACTCTTGTGGAGTCGACCCAGCGTCGGCGCGTTCAGGTTGCGCTGGACGTAAGCGATCCGACCCTCGTCGCGGAGCTCTTCCGGTACCTTAGGAACGGCAGCCCGGTCCAGGTTCTGTCGGCGGCGCGCATCCTCGAGCGGTTCCGCCCGGAGGGTTTCTTCGACCAACTGGTTCCGCTCATGGAGCATCCGTCGTCTGAGATCCAGGCGATGGCGCTCGACCTACTGGCTCTGCGTCCGGGGGCATCGAGCGATGAGCTCATCGAGGCAGTCGCGGCGCGTCTCCCGGGACCTGCGCACACGGCGGCTCCGGCGTGCTTCGATATCGCCGTCCAGGCGAGCGCCGTACGCACCTACTGTCTCCTGATGACCGAGGCTGCAGTCGATGATGTGACGCATCTCCTGTCGCATCCCTTGCTGCCGCTACGGGCGGCGGCGGTCGAGGGCTGCCTGCTGGCGGGAGGCATCGAGGGCATTCTCGCGGCGGGGCCCGTGCTGCGACGAATGCTGAACCACTCGTCCGAGGACGAGCGCGTGGCGGCATGTCGGATCATCGCGAGCTCGAACCTGCGACCTCTGTACCGACCGATGGTGGCGCTGATCCGCGACTCGGATCCGGTCGTTTCGCGTGAGGCGATCCGCCGGGCTGGTCAGGTCGGGGAACTCCGTCTGATCCCGGCGATCATCGACGCGCTGGGCGATCCCGACGCCTGGGACGACGCGGTTACGACGCTGTCCTCATCGATCGGCATCCCCGCCGTCGAGATGCTGCGAAACCGCGTCAGCGACCCCGGATCGACGGTGCTGCTCCGGCGCCACGCAGCGCGAGCGTTGTCGCAGATCGACGCCGAGCCGGCGGTTTATGCGCTCGTCGAGGCGCTGGATGTCTGCCATGAGGTCGTTCACGCCGAGGTGCTGGAAGCGCTGGCTTTCGTGCGACAACGCGGAGGGCTGTCCACCAGCCCGCCGATGCGCGAGGCTCTCCGACGTGTGATCGAGGGACTCTACACGACGATCCGACTCGCCGCGCCGTCGGACCCGCGCCCGGAACTGCGCTACTTGAGCAGCGCGTTGTCCGACCGGCTTCGGGCAGGACGGCAGCGCGTCCTGACATGCCTCCAGCTCGTCTACCCGGTCGACGCGGTGGGCAGCGCGGAGCAGTATCTGTCGAGTGAGTCACCGGCGCTGCGTGCGAAAGGGCTGGAGCTCCTCGACACGATCCTCGATGACGAGCACCGCTCGGATGTCGTGACCGCCTTTGACGACATCGATCCGGCGCGGCAGATCGAGCACGGAGAAAGCCGATTCGACCTGCCGGAGGCGACCATCGACGCGCTGCTCACGGACGTTCTGCGCGCCGACGACGTGACGTACTCGGCTTGGATGGTTGCCGTGTGCATCCGAACAGCCGTCCTGACGGGCGCGCCGCTTCCCAGCGCGTACCTGACCAGCATCGCGAAGTCGAATCGAGCGGATGTCGCTCGCGAGGAGGCGATCCGGGCAGCGTTCCACCAAGGAAGCCAGGATGCCATCTCCGAGCTGAAGGAAGCAGCCATCGCCGACCACTCACTGCCGGGCATCACGCTGCGGAGTCTGCTATCTGGAGACGGATCCATGCTGTCGACGCTGGACAAGGTGATGTTCCTGAAGAGCGTGTCGCTGTTCGCCAGCGTTCGTGACGAACGCCTGCTCGAAGTCGCCGTCCGATCGAGGGAGGAACGGTTCACGGCATCGCGGCCGATCCTGCGCAAGGACGAGATCGGCGACTCGATGTACGTCGTCGTGTCCGGTCGCGTTGCCGTCCACATCGGCGACCAGGAGTTGGTGCAGCTCGGAGAACGGGCGTTTTTCGGCGAAATGGCGGTGATCGATGCCGAACCACGATCGGCCGACGTGACGGCAGTTCAGGACACGATCACTCTGCGGATCGGACAGAAGGACCTGACATCCGCAATGGCGTTGGAGCCGGATATCGCGCGGGGCGTGATGCGCGAGTTGTCGCGGCGAGTTAGGGCGCAGAACGAACTGATACAGCGGGCCCGGTTCCGCGACGCATTGACCTCAGCGTGGCTCGACGGGTCGGTAGATCAGGACGAGCAAAGCGTGCTCGACCAGCTTCGGGAAAGCCTGAAGGTGTCGGAGGAACACGCCTGCGAGATCGCGGACGAGGTGCGCCAGAAGATGGAGCGCTACCAGATCGCTTCGAGGTAGCGCAGCCTGCCATCGACGCTGTAACAGACCGCTTCGCGCGGGTCCGCCAGCGTCTCCCGCTTGACGAGATCGCACACTTCCATGACCGCTCCGGGCCCGTAGACACGCCGCAGGCAAGTGGCGGCGTTCAGGTCGGGATCGGGGAGGTACCGCCGCGAGTCGAAGAGCACCTGGGGGTCCAGGTAGAACGAGTGCATCTCGTCGAGGGGACGCCCCGACAGCTCGACAATCGCCTCGCTTTGCTCGTCCGAGAGAGCCGCGACGAACCGGGCGTGCATTCGCCGGACGATCCCCGCGAACCATCTCTTGTGATCGGGCAACTCCCACTCCGACGGCGGGATGACGCCACGAATCGACTCGTTGACGATGTACAAAGCGATCCCGACCGGAAGCGGTCGAAGGCTCACGGAACGCTCCAGTGGGATCAGGTCCAGGCTCATCATCGAGACACGCGCGCCTCCCGCACGGACGCGCAAGTGACAGGCCGTGAGTCTGTCACTCGGTTCCCCTGTCGGCGACGATCCGTATCCCGTTGAGGGTCAGCCGGTCGTCAACCACGTCGATGGACGTGAGGTCTGGCGCGATCCAGCGCGAGAGCCCGCCCGTGGCGATCACCGTGGGCTCGCCGGGAATCTCCGCGACCGTCTCCGTGAGGACGCGCTCGACCTGACCCAGAAAGCCGTAGTAGAAGCCGGAGCGGATACAGTCCGCCGTATTCCTGCCGATGGCGCGGCGCGGCTTCGATAATTCGACCGCCGAGAGCTGCGCGGCGCGCTCGTAAAGAGCCGCCATCGAAATCTGGATGCCCGGCAGGATCGCCCCGCCGATGTAGGACGGACCCTCGAGGACGACGTCGAACGTCGTCGCCGTGCCGAAGTCGATGACCACAGCCGGTGTGCCATGTAGAGCAGAGGCGGCAACCGCGTTGACGATGCGGTCTGCTCCGACCTGCGAGGGAAGCTGTACGTCGAGCCGCACTCCCGTGTCGGTTTCGTAGTTCACCCACCGCATTTCGCAGCCGAAGTAGCGCTGCGACACGGCGGAGAACCGCGCGTTCAGGGCAGGCACGACGGACGCTCCCCACACGGAGGCGACGTCGGCGGGCTCGCGCCCGGCGCTGCGCAGCATGCCGCGCATGAGCGTGCCGTACTCGTCCGACGTTCTGCCGACATCGGAGCGCAGGCGCCACTCGCCAACCAACTCGGCTCGCTCGAACGCGCCGACGGTGACGTCGGTATTGCCGATGTCCAACGCGAGGAGCATCGAAGCTGCCTCTCGGCTAGGGGCTCTCGACGATATCCACCCGTTCGATCACGTCCCCGACGGCGATGCTCGACAGCACGGACAAGCCCCTCGCGACGCGTCCGAACACGACGTAGTCGCCGTCGAGCTCCGGCAGCGGTCTCAGGCAGATGTAGAACTGGCTGCTCGCCGAGTTGCGGTCGTCGCCGCCACGCGCCATCGCGATCGATCCGATCAGGTGCCGGCGGTCGTTCGCCTCGAACGGGATCGTCCATCCGGCTCCGCCGGCTCCGGTTCCGGTCGGGTCGCCGCCTTGAATGAGCGTGCCAGGCTCGACGCGGTGGAACCGCAGGCCGTTATAGAAGCCCTTCTGCGCTAAGCGGATGAAGTTCTCGGCGGTCTTGGGGGCGTCCTCCGCGAAGAACTCGATCTTCAGCTCGCCGCGGCTGGTGACAATCACGCCCTTGGCGCGATGGATGTCGATCTGCGGCTCAACCGGCTTGGCTGCGGGCTGTGGCGCTGCCCGAGAAGCCGAGGGTACGGCAGGCGTCGGCGGCGATGGAGGCGCGGATGCCGGCGACGTCTGTTGGGCGTCAGACCGGCATCCGTACGTCATGGCGACTGCGAGGGCGAGGACTGCGAGCCGAACGCGGATCATTGAGCGTGGGACGAGCGCGGTTCCAGCGTCGCGCGGCGGATCTCGTCGCCGACACGCAGTTTCTCGACGCTATCCATGCCGCCGATTACCTGCCCGAAGACCGAATACGCGCCGTCCAGGGCGGGCAGATCGTCGAGGCAAATGTAGAACTGACTGCCGCTGGATTCGCGCTTTGGGTTCACGTTGTCGCCCAGACGGGCTGCGGCAACAGCGCCCTTCACGTGCTTGCGCTTGATCTCGGCTGGAACCGTGTAGCCAGGTCCGCCCGTGCCGGCACGCTGACGGTCGCGACCCAGCGGGTCGCCGCCTTGGATCACGAACCCGGGCTCGTAGCGGTGGAACACCGACGCGCGGGCTTCGTAGAACCGCTGCTGCACGAGCTTCTTGAAGTTCGCGACGTGCTGCGGGGCGTCGGACGGGTACAACTCGATGACGATCCGCCCTTTCGTCGTGTCGATGACGACGATTTCGCTGTCCGGCTCATCGGCTGGAGGCGCGGGCCGCGACGACGAGGGAGCGAGGAGCGAGGGTTCCGCGGGAGCCGCTGGCGCAGCGGGCTTGGGAGGCGTCTTCTGTTCCGTGGCAGCCACAGCGGGCTCCTTTGGCTTCTGCGCTTCTTCGGTGACTTCCGGCTTGTCCATCGTCTCCTCTGCCATCGTTGCTTCCTCGGCAGGAGGCGCGCTCTGGACTGCCGGAGCTTCCTTCGCGGCGCAGCCGATCCACGCGAGCAGGCACACGACGGCCGCAGCGCCGGTCGCTACACGGGAAATCGTGAATGCCATGGGCGTACTCCAATAGAGCAGTGCCGCACATGCGGCGGTGCAATCGGGCAAAGACCGTTGGGCATTATAGACCGGCGTGGAACGTCCCTCAAGGTCGGGCTCGCCCGTTACGGCTGTTTCGCGAACGGGTCTCGCCGCCTGCTGCGCGGTCCAACACGGCTCGTCGTTCCCGCGTAAGCAGGATTCCGGATTCTACGCTTCCGCTTCCGCGGGAGCGACGGCGATAGAGGGTCAGCGCCTCGACGGGATAGCCTATCCTGCCGCTGGGAGGAACTCCGGGATGAGCGTTCCGCCGTCCACGATCTTGATGGGCCTGCCGACGCGCGAGTAGTTGACGTGAGCCGGATCGATCCCGAAGAGCGCGCACAACGAATAGAAGAAGTCCGTCGTGCTGACGGGCGAAGAGACGACGTTCTCGCCGGCTTCGTCCGTCGCGCCGATCACCCGGCCTCCTCTCAAGCCGCCTCCCGCCATGGCGACGGTCCACCCGTTGGGCCAGTGGTCGCGCCCGTCATTGGCGTTGATCTTCGGCGTCCTGCCGAACTCGCCCATCCAGAGAACGAGCGTGTCCTTGAGCAGGTCGCGATCTGCGAGGTCGCGAATCAGCGTTCCCATCCCGGGATCGACGTTGCCAAGGAGCCGCTTTACGGCTTCGAAGTTGTTCTGGTGCGTATCCCACCCGTCCAAGGAGACCTCGACGAAGCGCACACCGGACTCCACGAGTCGGCGCGCCATGAGACATCCCTGACCGAACGCGTTCATGCCGTATGCCTCGCGGATTGCCATCGGCTCCTGGTCGAGCTCGAAGGCGTTCGTCAGAGGCGAGTGCATCATCTTGTCGGCTTTGACGTAGACGGCGTCGCGGTCGCTCGAAGTGCTCGATACGCGTCTGGCGAACTCGCCGTTCAGGAACGAGACGAGCTCCATGCGCGCGCGGAAGCGTTCCCGGTACGTCTCCGGCGCGTAGGACAGGTTCTCGACCCCCTTCAGCGGATCCGGCACGTAGAACGGATCGTGCTGAGCGCCCAGATAGGCGGCATCGAATGCCGGAGAGTTGATCGTGACGGCGTTCGGCAGGTCGAAATCGCTGTCGCCGATCTCCGCCGCGAGGATCGACCCGATGGTCGGGTGCTGCACCGAGTTCGTCGGCGCGTAGCCGGTGTGCATCAGGTATCGGGCTCTTGAGTGGTTCCCTTCCTTGGTGACCATCGAGCGGATGAGCGTCAGATGGTGCGCCTGCTCAGCGACTAGCGGGAGATGCTCGGACAGTTGGATGTCCGGCGCGCTGGTCTTGAGCGCCCGGAACGGACCGCCGTTCGACGTGCCAGTCTTCGGGTCGAACGTGTCGGTCTGGGTGGGTCCCCCGTTCATGAATAGGAGGATGCAGTGCTTCGCCTTGGCAGGGCTCTGGGGCGTGCTCAACGCCGAGAGAGTTCTCGTCGGACCGAGGAGCGCAGCCGAAAACATGCCGTAGAGCCCGCTCTTGATCAGGCTCCGACGTGTCAGGTGCGTGTCGAGCAGGTGATTCGCCGCGACTGGATCGGATGGACGTCTCGTGCGTGCCACGGCAAGCCCCTCAGTGATTCGTCGCGAACTCGGCGGAGTTCAGCAGACCCCAATAGAGGTCCTCGAAGCACTTGTCCGAGTCTCTGTACGAGCTCGAGTCTTGGTATCGTTTGAAATAGCTCCGCTCTGCCGGCGTTGGCAACCGCGACAAGACGGAGACGTAGATCGCTTCGACGCGGCGGTCGCGCGTCGTCGCCGTCGTCAGGATGCGGTCGAGTCGCGTCCCGCTCCGGCGGCGGCTTCCCTCGTTGACGATCTCGCCGTTGAGCATCATCAGCGCCTGTGAAATGGTCGCTTTGTTGATGACCTCGGCTTCGTCCTCATCGTTGCCGAAGAGGAACCGGTACTGGCGCATGTATGCCTGTTTCTTCGACTCGAAGTCGCGCTGCCGTCGCTTCTCGCTGCTTTCGATGTTCGTCGCCGAGAGGATCGAGTCGAACAACTGTTCAGCCGTCAGCGGTCGGGTCAGCGCGTGCGTCAGGTAGAGGTCGTCGTCCTTGTTGCGCTCCGTCGTCTGAGACGATCGCTGGTAGGTCTCGGTGTTGAGCAGAACGCGAACCAGGTATCGCAGGTCGTACCGGTGCGCCGCGAAGTCCTTGGCGAGGAAGTCGAGCAGCTCTGGATGCGTCGGCTGATGTTGGTCGCCGAAGCCATCCACGGGTTCGACGATGCCCCTGCCCATGAAGTAGGACCAGATGCGGTTGACCGCTGCTTTGGCGAAGTATGGGTTCTCCGGGCTCGTGATCCAAGCCGCGTACGCCGCGCGAGGGCTCTGCTTCGGCGAGAGCGCCGGAGAGTCGCCGGTGAGGAACGTCGGCGGAACCGACACGCCCTTGCCCGGAATGCCCACCGTCTGCGGCTGTTGGTCGCGCAGATAGACGCCCAACGTCCGTCTCTGTCCCGACGCGTCTGCGGGCGTGGACTCGTCGTAGATCGGATCGCGGCGCATGGACGAGAAGAACGCCGCGACGCCGAAGAAGTCTGCCTGCTTCCAGCGCTCCGTTCGATGGTCGTGGCACTGAGCGCACTGCATGGGCAGACCCAGGAAGAAGCGCGACGTGCGCGCCGCGATCTCCACGGGATCGGTGTCGTAGCGCAACAGGTAGCTCGCGGATCCGTCGATGTGCGACGGCCCTTCGGAGGCGATGAGCTGCCGGGCGATGGCGTCGTAGGGCGCGTTGCGCGAGAGGGCGTCGCGCATCCACCCGCGAAGCCTGCCCCACTCCTGCGGATGCTCGTCCTGGGCTCCGATGAGCCAGTCGGTCCACACTTTCGACATCCGGTCGAGTGATGCAGGGGCGGCGAGGAGCTCGTCGATCTTGCGCTGCCGTTTCGAGAAGGTCTTACCGATGATGAACGACGCGGCTTCGTCCGGGTCGGGGATCATGCCGGTCAGATCGAGGCTGATCCGGCGTAGGAACTCGGCGTCGTCCGCCTGGGGCGACGCTTCGAGACCCAGCTCGTCGATGCGGGCGCGGACGAGGGCGTCAATCCGGCGAGCCGTGCCGTCGATCTCGTCGTCGGTGTGCTGGGCTGTCGGGCGCGTTGGCGCGATGGCGGCGGAGCCCGGCAAGGGGATGAACTCGGCGGGCTTTGCGACGGATGTTCGAGCTCGCGGCTGGGACATCGGGTCCGCTGATGGGGCGTTCGTCGCAGGCGTCATGCGGTCGACGGAAACGGTCGCCAGCTCGCGCGAGGACTCGGGGGCGGCAGCCTCGGCTTCTGGAGTGTTCACCTGCCAGTCGCGGCGAGGAGCTAGCTCAATGTCCGGGGCGGGCCCTGCCAGCGGCGTTAGCATGGGCGTCCTGATCGGCGCGGATCGGCTCGTGATGGGAGCCTTCGCGGATCCCATCTCCGTCGTCGCTGCGGACGTTTCCGAGGGCGGTCGCGCCTCAATCGTCTTGGCGGGAGCATGGGCCCGGAGACGTATCTGCTCGATGCCCCGCAACGCCGCTGTTCTCACCGGAGGGGACGAGTCCGATGTCGCGACGGCTCTCAGGAGCGCGTTGTCCTGGGCGTCGCCGATGCTTCCGAGGCTGCGGGCGGCTTCGCTGCGAACGCCCCAGCTCGAGTCTCGCAGCGCGGCTCGAAGCGCGGTTCTCGACGTGTCCAAGTCCGACTGGGCGAGGGCGGCGGCGGCTTCCCAGCGTACAGCTTCGCTGCTGTTTCCGAGCAGATGGGTCAATCCCTGTGATCCGGGCGCACCCATTCGAGCGAGCGCCTCTGCCGCCCGCGTCCGTTCGACTGGCGAGCTCCCGGTCGCTGCCTGGATCAGCGAGCGCACGTCGGCGGTCAGCGTGGCGAGTTCGACCTTGGGAAGGCGCGGAAGATCGTCCCGCGAGGCTGCCGCCGCGATTCCAGCGGCAAGGACCGCGAGCGCCATCACAACCGACAGCCACATATAACGATGGCGAGGAGGCGTTTCGAGGTAGACGCGCTTCATGGCTGAACCTCACCGGATTCAGGCTGGGTCTGCATCTCACAACGTCGGGAATCCCCAACGTGTTCAGGAGTGTACCACCGCGCTCCCCCACAATCAAACATCGGGAAAGCGGTACGGCTCTACGCTGACGAACCGTGACCGTGATGAGCCATCGGTTCTCCGTGTCTCGACAGGCGCGCTGGAGGGCGGTAGACTGACGTTGTCCATCGCCACAGATGATGCCCGCAGAAGGAGGCGCGAATGACCGCGCTCGAGACGATGCAGGCGTTGTTCGAGGGCAGACCGGCGGAACGAATGCTGGTTCAGCCCATCTGCATGACGTTCGCTTCGCGCATCGCTGGCAAGGAATACCTTCCGTACGTGACCGACTACCGCGTGCTGGTCGAGTGTCAGCTTCGGTGCGTCGAGGAGCTGGAGATCGACATCGTGACGCTGTGTTCGGACCCGGCGCGTGAAGCCGCCGACTGCGGCGTGGAAGTGCGGTGGTTCCCGGATCAGCCCCCAGCCCACGATCCGCAGAACCCCCTGATCCGCGAGAAATGGCAGCTTCGGAGGCTGGAGCAGCCCGATCCGCTGGGTGGCGGACGCATGCACGACCGCGTCAAAGGGGCGGAGCTCTTCCGTCGGGAGCTAGGCGGCGACATTCCGATCCTCGGTTGGATCGAGGGCCCCATGGCGGAAGCAGCCGATCTGCGCGGGATCAACGAGATCATGCTCGACGCCGTGGACGATCCGGCGTTCGTTCGCGACCTCTTCGAGTTCATCTGCGAGATGGAGATCGCCTTCGCACGCGCGCAGGTCGAGGCGGGCGTTGACGTGATCGGGATCGGGGACGCCGCTGCGTCGTTGGTGAACCGGCGCATCTACCACGAGCTTGTGCTGCCGTATGAGCGGCGGATCATCGACGCGATCCACGAAATGGGATGCCCAGTGCGGCTCCACATCTGCGGGAATGTGAACCACCTGCTCGACGACATCGCCACGCTCGATATCGACATGATCGACATCGACTGCCTCACGGACATCGAGCTGGCGCGGCAGAAGCTGCGTCCTGGGCTGGCGATCCTGGGGAACATGGACCCGGTGCGCTACCTGCTGGCGGGCACGCCGGACGAAGTGCGCGAGAAGCTCGCGTTCGATCACGCGACGATCGGGCAGGGATACGTCGCAGGGCCCGGCTGCGAGGTCCCGCCAGCGAGCCCCATCGAGAACGTCCGCGCGATGGTCGAATACGCTCGCAGTCTGTAGCCGAGGCAACCGATCCCGTGAACCGATCCGAATACACGTCGGCGAACCGGCGGGGCTGGAACCAAGCCGCCCCGGTGCACCGCGCGTCGCAGTTCGAGACGCTTCGGGAGCGCTTCGCGGCTCCCGGCTATTCGTGTCTCGACGACCTAGCGACATCGATCCTGACGGAGACCATCGGCGTCGAGGGCAAAGCCGTCGTGCAGCTCTGCTGCAACAACGGGCGCGAGCTCCTCTCGGTCAAGAACCTGGGCGCGAGTCGGTGCGTCGGGTTCGACATCGCGGACGCGTTCATCGCCCAGGGCAGGGAGCTCGCAACGGCGGGCAGACTTGACGCCGAGCTCGTCGCGTCGGACATCTACGCGATTCCGCACGAGTACGACGGTACGTTCGACGTGGCGTTCAGCACCATCGGTGCGCTGGGGTGGTTGCCCGATCTGACGGGCGCGTTCGCCGTCTGCGCTCGGCTGCTGCAAGCCGGCGGCGCGTTCTTCATCTACGACGAACACCCATTCCTTGGCATGTTCGAGGGCGACGACGCGCCTCCACCCTCGCTCCGGTACTCCTACTTCGACAAGGGACCCCATCGGTCCGACGACGGGCTGGACTACTTCGAGTTCGCGTCTTACGAATCCGATCCCGTCTACTGGTTCCAGCACACAGTCTCCGACATTCTGACGGCGTGTCTCGACAATGGGCTGGCGCTGGAGCACTTCCGCGAGTACGAGCACGACATCGCCAATGTCTACCGGGGTTTCGAGCGTCAGCGCGAGCAACTGCCGCTCTGCTTCACGCTCATTGCGAGGCAGACGAAGTGAGCGCGATCCGCTCGCACAGCGCTCGGTAGATTCCTGACTTGCGAGCCATGTGGCACCGTGCGTTTGACGGCTTCGTGGTTGGCGGTCAGATAGGCGGCACGACGGATGCAGGTTGAGCTGTTGCAGGCCCGCGATGGGACGCTACTCGATGCCTTGCGCGCGGCGTTGCGCTGGGCGGACTCCGCATATATGGCGGTCGCATATGGGTCCGTCGGAGCATTCGCGCTCGTGCGAGATGACGCCCAATCCTTCCTCAGGAGGAACGGACGGCTACGAGTCTTGCTCGACCTCGACGAACGTCTGACGGACCGCCAAGTCGTCGAGGAATTCGCCACGATCCCAGGCGACTGCACCTGCAAGATTCACATCTCGCCTTCAGGAGCCCGGTCTCGAGGCGTATTCCATCCGAAGCTCTACCTGTTCCGCGACGATGTCAGGTACTGTGCCATCCTCGGTTCATCGAACCTCACAGTCGGGGGTCTGCAACACAATATCGAAGCCAACCTCGCAATCCTGGCGAACCACTAGGATGTGTTGCTTCCACGACTGGCAGCGATTGGCTTGCGCAGGATCAAGATGTACTCATGTGCCTTGTTGATGCGGAACACGGCGGGATACCCGAGGGGACGCATGTTGTTGTATTCGTGCCGTCGATCCCAGATGATGAGATCATCGTAGGTAAAGCCAATCTCCTGCATGAATGCGGCTACATCGCTGTGGAAAGGATAGAAACGGTCTTTCTTGCGGATATCCATTAGAACGACGCAGCAGTACGCACCGTCGCACATAGAACTGGAAACGAGTCGAAAGACCTGCTGAAGGGCTCTGAGGAACTCGCCGTAGTCGGCGATCTTCCCGAAGTCTTCGGTGTCTGCGCCATAGGTGCGGTTGGCTTTTTGGTCCGCCGTACGTTTGGCCTCCAGCACATTCCAGTATGGTGGGGACGTGATCACCAGGTCTACGGAGTGATCCTCCACGAACTCGCCAAGCCTAAGCGCGTTAGCCGTATAGATGCGCGCGGTTCCTCTGTCGGATGACTGCAGGTCGAACAGAGATCCGCCGTCGCATCGATGGCGGGCGATCTCGGCGAACTCTGATGACAGCTCGATGCCAATGCCGTGCTTGCCCAGGTTCTTGGCAGCTAGGGCTGTCGTCCCAACGCCCACAAACGGATCAAGGACTATCTCCTGGCTGGCGTTCGTGAACACTTGGATCAAGCGTTCCGCCAGTACAACTGGGAACATCGCCGGGTGTCGTAGGGCAGTCTCCTCCGCTGTTCGCCGGATGTCACTCCAGATGGAGATCGAGTAGCGCGTCCACATCTTGCCATCGAGGCCGTTCGCACGCCGTCGTGGCTGCTTGCGAGGAGTCTGCGAGCCGCCAGTGAGTGGTATGAGTAGTTCGTCAGCTTGCAGCGCCATCGGAGGTTGTTCCTTTGGTTGCTCACGCCGTCGGCTCGTTCACAGGATGATACGTCGCTGGACGAGGTCTGTCTACAGCCACTGTGCAAATCAGTGTGGAGCCGTTCGATGAGGATCGCCCTGATCGGCTGCGGGCGCATCGCCCCGGCGCACCTGGAAGCTCTCGGCAAGCTGGCGGACCGTGCCACCGTGGTGGCGATCTGCGATCCGCGCGACGCGCTGCGGCAGGAGCGCATGTCGGCGTACGGAGTCCCGCACGGTTTCGCGTCGCTGGATGACCTTCTCGATTGGGGCGCGTTCGACATCGCGGCGTGCCTCACTCCGCCGGACACGCGCGCGGCGGTCTGCCTGCCGATCCTGAGCGCGGGCAAACACCTGCTGGTCGAGAAGCCCTTCACGCATTCCGAAGACGAGGCTAGGACCATCGTTGACGCGGCGAAGTCCTCGCGCGTGACGCTCGCCGTGAACCAGAACTTCCGCTGGATGCCACCCGCGTTCGAGCTTCGCGAGCGCATCCTCGGCGGGGAGATCGGCGATGTGCTGAGCGTTCTGCTGGTCGATGCCGTGTGGCGGGACGAGTCCGAGGGATGGCGGAACACGACGGATAAGCTCGCACTCAGCGTGATGGGCGTCCACTGGCTCGACCGCATCCGTTGGGTCACGGGGCTCGATGGAACATCGGTCTACGCGTCCACATCGGTGAGCGGATTGCTCTCATCGACCGGCGAAGACATCAGTTCCGTGGTCATCCGGCTCGACTCCGGCGCGATTGCCACGCTCGTCCACCACTGGGCGTCGCACGCGAGGGGCGCGAGCAACACGCTGCAAATCGATGGCACGGAGGGTTCGCTGGTCGTGAGGGAAAGCCGCATCACACGGTCGAGCCATCACGCCGTTCAGTGGTCAGAGCCCGTGCCAGCGGGACATCTGCCGGACTCGATGGCGGCGAGCTGGACGGAACTGCTGGACGCGATCCGGGAAGGACGCGAGCCGTGCCACAGCGGAAACGACAACCTGAAAACCGTGGCGCTCCTGCTGGGAGCCTACCGGTCGGCGGAGACGGGTGCGTCATGGCTCTCGAATGACGCCGCCACTCGGGATCACGTACGGGATCACGTAAAGGAAGGGGAGTACCGATGCGAGCTCGCTTCACGGGGCTGAACGCCTTGCCGGCGACCGTCGTCGCGCTGTTGATCGTCGCTTCGCAGGCGCACGCCAGGATCGATGCGTCGACGCTGATGGGCATGTGGCTCTTCGACGAGAACAAAGGGGATGCCGTTGCCGACGGCTCCAAGAACGCCCTCAAGGGAACCCTTACCGGCGATGTGAAATGGACGGCGGGCAAGATCGGGTCCGGTGTCGAGTTCCGCGCGACCTCGTTCGTCGATGTGGGAGCGCAGCCCGCGCTGGACGCCGGTCGCGACGATCTCTCGGTCGTCGCGTGGTTCCGTTACTCCGGCAAGCCGCCCGACTGGCACGCCGTTCTAGTGCATAAGGCGGTGTTCGCCGCACCTCGCCACGGCTACATCCTCTGCGTGCGTGGCAATCTCGACGCGGGGAACGTCGGGAAGCCGCTGTGGTGGATGGGTCTCGGCACGAATGACGGCATCCACCTCTTCGGAACCAGCACGATCAACGACGGAAAATGGCATCACCTGGCTGGCACGGCAGACCGCGACGGCAAGATGCGCCTCTATCGCGACGGCGTTCTCGAGTCGGAGTTGAGCATCGTCGATAAGGTCAAGGAGAACGAGGACAACACGTCGGGGTTCTACATCGGCGGCGAGAAGGCGACACGAACGCTCGAGAGCGGGGCGATGGACGAGGTCGCCGTGTTCCGCACGCTGTTGTCGGATGAGGACATCGCGCTGATCGCCGACCGAGGGTTGGAGTCGGCGCTCGGGCTCAAGCCGGTGTCCCCGGTCGGTCGGGCGACGGTCGCGTGGGGTCGGCTGAAGGGGTGGGCGCGATAGGCAGCCGCCAGACTCGTTCGGCGTGGGAACCGACGCTACCTCGCGTCGCCATCGTTGGGGAGCGCGTTCTGGCGTCGTAGCGGAATCGGCGCCAACGCGGACGTCAGGAAATCGTCGATCTGGAGCCAGACGTTCGCCGTGCCTGACTGTCTCGGCACGTTCGGGCTCCCGGCGTCCTCGAACACCGGCGCAGCCTTGGGGTAGATGGCAACCTGCGCGTCTTTGCCGAGGTTGCGCAGCGTCTGCTCGAACTGACGGACGCGCTCCACGGGCACGTCGGACCCGCGACCGCCGTAAAGGGCGAGCAGACGCGCTTGTAGCCGCTCGTAGCTGGCATTCAGCCGAACCTGCCGAGCTCCGCAGAGAACCACGGCGCGCAGGTCCGTCTGCTCCAACGCGAACGTTAGCGCGTAGTCGGCTCCCATGCCCCAGCCCACTACGGCGATGCGCGTCGGGTCCACGTCCCTTCGCGCCTTGAGGTATTCGACCGCGCTGCTCAGGTCGCGCAGCACGGCTCCCTCGGTCAACGCGCTCTCGACTGCGCTTGGCACGTTTCCATGGTAGAGGTTCACCGCGAGGACGACGAAGTCATCCGACAGCGCCAGCCGGCGTGCACTCGCCTGGATCGCGTCGTTCGTGCCCTGCCAGTCGTGCACGACGACGACCGCCGGGTGGGGTGGAGTCCCTCCTTCAGGCAGCGTCAGATAGGATCGAGCGGTCTCATCTCCGCTCCCGTAGGATACGATGGACGACGTCGGTCCCGCCTTCGCCTCTGTCCTTCGGACGGCGATGTGCCGGGGCACGGCGACGCCGAAGGTCATCGTCGCGAAGAAGAGCACGATCACTCACGTCAGCATCGACCCCTCGCCTCGCATCTTCGCAGTCGAGTGGAACCGTCGTGG
>Ga0194120_10001644_pt1 | contig 40245 bp, 42 predicted proteins | sample TA2MahCa65mmetaG_FD_148642 | JGI IMG/M metagenome (GOLD analysis project Ga0194120, IMG submission 148642) | Freshwater microbial communities from Lake Tanganyika, Tanzania - TA2015019 Mahale Deep Cast 65m | ecosystem: Environmental > Aquatic > Freshwater > Lake | place: Tanzania: Lake...
GAGCCGCGCGCAGGCCGAGGCGTGGGCGCTCGTGCTCGCCGCCGAGGGCATTCCACACGCGCTGGTCGCGAGCGAGGGGCGCTTCGCCGTCGCGATCGACGTGGACTTCGGCGCGCGCGCCGAGGCGCTGATCGCCAGCTGGACCCGCGAGAACGAGCCGCCCGCGCGAGCCGCGCCCGAGCCCGAGCCCGACCTGCCGACGAACGCGGGAATCTGGATCGGGCTCGCGCTCGCCGCGTTCTTCGCGGTCACGGGGGCCTGGAGCGAGACCAGCCCCTACTTCGCGCGCGGAACCGCCGACGCGCGGCGGATCGTGAACGGCGAGCTCTGGCGCAGCGTCACCGCGCTCACGCTGCACTCCGACGCCGCGCACGTGCTGGGCAACGCATTCTCGTGTGGGGTCTTCGGAACGCTGCTGCTGCGCCGCTGGGGCGTGGGGGTCGGCGCCTGGATCCTGCTCGGCTCGGGCACGCTCGGAAATCTCGCGACCGCGCTCTGGCACGGCTCACAGCACCGATCGGTCGGCGCGTCGACCGCGCTCTTCGGCGCGATCGGCGCGCTCGCCGCCACCGAGCTGGTGCGCCGGCGGCGCCAGAAGCTCGGCTGGAGCCGCGCCTGGCTGCCGCTCGCGGGCGGAACAGGGCTGCTGGCGATGCTCGGCACGGGCGCCGGCAGCGACCTGACCGCGCACGCGCTGGGTCTGCTCGCGGGCGCTGCGCTCGGCCTGCTCTCGGCGCGCGCGATCTCGGAGCGCCCGCCGGCGACCGCGCAGGCGGCGCTCGCGTTCGGTGCGATCGGCGCGATCGCGCTGGCCTGGTTCGCCGCGCTCGCCTGATTCAGGCGGGATCGGGGCGCGTCTTCAGCGTCACGACCGGCAGCTGCGAACGGCGCAGGACGCGCTCCGCGGTGCTGCCCATGAGCACGTGCGCAAGGCCCGTGCGCCCGCGCGTGCCCATCACGATCAGCTCGGCCCTGGCGGTCTGCGCGGCCTCGAGAATCGCCGTATCGGCGCGGCCGCTCGCCACGATCGTCTCGACGGCGCAGCCCGCGATCGAGCTCCGGATCCGCTCGAGCTTCTCGCGCGCGGAGCGATCGAGCGCCTTCTCGATCGCCGCGCGCGTGAGCTCTGCGCTGCCCGACAGAAGCGGGGGGATCTCGCAGCTGTGCTGGACGATCAGGGTCCCGCCGGTCTTCTCCACCAGCAGGCGCGCCCAGGCCAGCGCGAGGTCGGCGTCCGGCGAGAAGTCGCTGGGCACGAGCACGCGGCGGTAGAGGCCGGGCGCGGGCGAGTCCGCGTGCGCCGTCAACACCGGACTGTGTGCGCAGCGCGCAACGCGCTCCGCGACGCTGCCGAAGACCGCGTGCGCGACGCCCGTCCTGCCGCGGGTGCCGGTCGCGACGAGATCCGCGGCGATCTCGTCCGAACGCGCGCAGATGGCGGTCGCGGGCTCCTCGGTCGAGCTCGAGGTCGTGACCGACACGCCCTCGGCCCCGAGTCGCGCGGCGAGCGCCTCGAGCTGCTGCGAAGCCTGGTCGCGCGCTTCCTGGAGCCAGTTCGGAGACATTCCGGTCGCGACCGCGGCGACGAGATACGGAGGGATGTACGCCGAGCTGAACAGCTCGATTCGCGCAGAGAGGAGCTTGGCCAGCGCACAGGCGTGCGCGAGAGCGCGTTCGGCGTGCTCGGAGAAATCCGTCGCGACCAGGAACGTGCTCACGGTCTGGCTCTCCCGGGCTGGCTCGCATCGACGAGCTGGCGCAGCTCGCCGAGGCGCCGCTCGACGTCGGGCGGAACGGTTGCGCCCGATGCGCCGCCGAACGCCAGCACAGTGTACTGCTCGAGCACCACGTAGGCCTTCTCCGCGAACGGCCCGCCGGGATCGGTGCGGATCGAGCTCTCGAGGTGCTGCTCGGTCTCCGACACCCAGCTTCCCTGCTCGAGCCGCGCTTCGATCGCGCCCAACAAGTAGTAGGCCTCGGCCAGCTCGGCGCGCGAGGAGGAATGGCGCGCGACCAGGCGGTGCAGGTCGCTCGAGGCCGAGAGGTCGTAGACCAGCGCCGCGCGATCGGCCGGGAACTCGGAGAGCGTGCGGCCGCGCTCGAGCTGCGCGCGCGCGCTGGCCAGCGTCGGCTCCGCCTTTCCGGATCCGGCGATCTCTCCGAGCTGCGCGATCCAGGCGCGCACGTCGCTGGCGAGGTAGCGCGGCATGTCGGGACGAGCGGCCAGCTTGGCGAGCGTGCCGCGCGCCCGCTCGAAGTCGCGCTGAACGCGGATGCAGACGACCAGGTACGAGAGGAGCTCGCCGTCGAGGTCCAGCTCCGCGGGCGCGAGCGACGGGTCGGCGAAGCGCGACTCCCAGAGCGAGAGGGCCGGATCGAACTGCCGGGTCGCGACGTACAGGCGGGCCCGGGCGCGCGGCTCGAGCGTCGCAACGGCCGGATCGGCCGTGAGCTTCTCCGCGAGCGGAAAGTCGCGCGCCTTGGGCAGCCGGGAGTGGCAGGCGACACAGTTCTCGGTCAGCTGCGAGACGTAGAACTGGGCTTCGACCATGCGCCCGAGCGCGAAGCGCTGGCGGATCTCGGCGACGTCGCGGGAGAGCGAGCGCGAGATCTGTCCGAATCCCGGGTCGCGCGCGCCCGTGTGCCGCTCGACGTCGCTCGACGCCGCGGCCAGCGTCGAGAGCCAGGCCTCGATCCGGGGCCGCGCCGCGGGGGAGGCGAAGCGCTCGTCGTCGAGGCTCATGGGGAGCAGCTGCGAGAGCGCCTCGAAAACCTGTCCCATCGTCGCGCGCAGGCGGGCGGCCTCTTCGGCGTCCGCGGCGGACGCGGCGAGCGCGCCGGACGGGGCCGAGATCGCGAGCGCGAGGAGCAGCGAAGAAACTCTCATGGACATCCCTCTCCCTCCCTTGCCGAGAGTTGTAGTAGCGGACTCGCGAACGCGCGCGAGAGTGGCGATCGGCCACACTCGCAGCGGAGAGCCTTCGCTAGTCGGGCTTGATCTCGATCTTCGCGACCACCGGAAGGTGGTCGGAGGCGCGTCGGGCCGCGGCGCTCTGGTGCGTGCGGACGTGTGTCACCAGCACGCCGCGAGCGTAGATCCGGTCGAGCGCGAGCACCGGCCGCGCCGCGGGCCAGGTCGGCGGCCAGGCCTCGTTGTGGTGCCGCTGGGTGAGCTCGTCCTCGAGCCTGCGGGTCGCGGGGCAGCGGCGCCAGGCGTTCATGTCGCCGAGCAGGACGGTCGGCCCCTGGAGTTGAGGGTGATCGAGGAGCTGGTGGACCTGCCGCTCGCGCGTCCGGTCGACGAGCGCCAGGTGGGTGGCGACCACCGACACGTGGTTCTCGTCGCGCGCGAACTGCGCGGCGATCGCGGAGCGGCGCTCCAGGCGCGAGGCGGAGAGGTCGAGCGTGAAGACCGAAGTGAGCGGCCAACGGGAGAGGATCGCGTTGCCGAGCTCGCCTCGGCGGTGCACGCGCGTGGAGACGAAGGCCAGGTACAGCCCGAGTGAGTCCGCGAGCTGCGGCAGCGGATCCTCGGCCTCGAACGGCCGCAGGGCCTCCTGGAGCGCGATCACGTCGCTGTCGAGCTCCGCGATCACCTCGGCAGCCATCTCTGGCGCCCATGCGGTGCCCCCGCGCGGGCCGGTCCAGCGGTGGACGTTGTAGGTCGCCACCTCGAGCACGTCGCTCGGGCCGGGGCTCTCGCGCGGCTCGCCGGGCGCCAGCACCGAGGCCAGGTACGGCACGCGGGCCTGCAGGCGACTGCGCCGCTCCGCGAGCGGGTCCCGCTCGCGCTTCGATCTCGATCCCAGGATTCGCACGGATTTCTTCATCGTCCGACCGGCGACGATAGGTTACGCCGGGCAGGGGTGCCCGTCGCGAGATCCCGTGGCATGGTTGGGGCGAACGGAAGGAGATCTGTGCATGTCCGATGAGCTGGAGCGGCGCCGGCGCGCGCTCGAAGAGGCGTTCTTCAACAAGTACAACGACGAGCTGCTCGCGAAGCTGCGCGCCAAGGAAGCGGCAGCGCAGCGGAAGAAGGGGCTGGCCGAGAAGACCGGCATCCGCGACGAGAAGGTGCTCGACGATCTTCTCGGCGCTGGCGTCGAGCCGGAAACCCTGGCGGCGCTGGCGCTCGCGCCTCTGATCCTGCTGGCGTGGCGCGACGGCGTGCTCGAGGACCGCGAGCGGAACGCGATCCTGCGCGCCGCCGACGAGCAGGGCGTCTCGCACTCCGGCACCGCGTACCAGCTGCTCGAGAAGTGGCTGAACGAGCGCCCGGGCGACGAGCTCGTCGCCGCCTGGAAGGGCTACGTCGGGGCGCTGCGAACGAATCTCTCCGCGCCCGCCTACGCGGCGCTGCGCAAGGACATCCTCGACCGCACCACCAAGGTCGCGCGCTCCGCCGGGGGCTTTCTCGGCTTCGGCCGCGTGACCAAGGAAGAGAAGGAGCTGCTCGCGCGAATCGAGGCCATCCTGGCGTGATCAAGAACGTGAAGGAGCGCGTCTGGGCGTTCGACCTCGAGTGGGTCCCCGATCCGCTCGCCGGCCGCCTCCTTCACGGCATTCCGGACTCGGTCGAGTCGCCGCGCGAGATCATGCAGGCGATGTGGCGCGCGGGCGGCGCGAGCGACGAGGACCCGACGCCGTTCCTGAAGACCGTGCTGTGCCGGATCGTGTCGATCGCGGTCGTCGAGCGGCGCGTGAAGGGCGAGGACGAGGAGCCGACGCTCGCGCTGCTCTCGCTGCCGCGCGACCCGCGCAGCGACGACGAGGCGCGCGAGGCCAGCCTGGTCGCGACCTTCCTCGAGGCGGTCGGAAAGCACCGGCCGCAGCTGGTCGGCTTCAACTCGCAGGACTCCGACCTCAAGATCCTGATCCAGCGCGGTGTCATCCTGGGCGTGCAGGCGGCGGGGTTCGCGCGCCGGCCCGAGAAGCCCTGGGAGGGGATCGACTACTTCGCGCGCGGCAGCGACTGGAACGTCGACCTGAAGGAGATCCTCGGCGGCTGGGGCAAGTCCGTCCCGTCGCTGAACGAGATCGCCGTGCAGGCGGGAATCCCCGGCAAGCTCGGCGTCGACGGAAACGACGTCGCCGAGATGTGGCTGCGCGGGCGGCTCGCCGAGATCGTGGCGTACAACGAGTTCGACGCGCTCACGACCTATCTGGTCTGGCTGCGGATGGCGCACTTCGCGGGCTTCTTCACCGCCGAGCAGTACGCGCGCGAGCAGCAGCACGTGCAGGCGCTGATCGAGCGCGAGAGCACGACCGGCGGCAAGCCGCACCTGGCGCGGTACCTGAAGGAGTGGGATCGGCTGCGCGCCGCGATCGCGACGCGCTAGCGCCAGGCGCCACGCGCTCCGGCCTAGACGCGGCCGTGCGACTCGCCGCGCACCCACGCGGTCGCGATCAGGTGCGCGATGCGAAGCGGCTCGGGGAGCTTGGCCTTGCCCTGGGTCGCGCGCAGCAACTCCAGCGCCTGCTCCGGATCGCAGCCCGCGTGCGCCAGGTAGAGCCCGTCGTCGGTGCGCAGCGCCGCCGGCGATCGCTCCGCGATTGGAAAGCGCTCGAGCAGGTTCGCGGCCGCGAGCGCCTGCTGCAGCCGGGCGTTGTCGGGCGGGCGCCGCGTCACGACCAGGACCGGCGTCGCGAGCGCGTCCGACAGCGCGCGCACGTCGATGATCCCGAGCCCGGCGAACGTGATCCCGCCGAGCGCGATCGCCTGCAGCGAAGCCGCCGCGCGCAAGGCCCCGATCCACTCGATCAGGAACTCGGTCGCGCCCGCGCCGTCGACCGGGAAGTCGCTGCGCGCGACCGCTTCGAGCAGGCTCGCGCCCTCGCAGAGCGCGCCCACCACCGGCACGCGCTCGCTCTGGCCCTTCACGAACGGCCCCTCGTCGATGCCGAGCACGTGCGGGCCTCGCTTCATCCCCCGAAGCGCGCGCGCAGATCGGCCGCCGTCGTCTTGCCCGCGTCGGCGAGGGTCTGCAGCCAGAGCGGGTCGGCCAGGTCCGTGGGGCCGAGCCGGATCATGTACTGGCGCGCGACGGCGTACGACTCGGAGCGCATGTCGACCAGGCGCACGCGCGTGCGGCCGGTCTTCGCGTCCATCAGATCGGCGAACGGCATCGCGACGATCTTGCCGTCCTGGCGCGTGATCATGCAGGAGCTTCCGCCCTCGAGGATCGTGCGCGCGGCGCCGTAGCCGAGGTCGCGCGTGTACTCGCTGTCGAACGGGATCGGGTCCGCGCAGCGCAGCTCGTAGCCGATGTCCTTGGCGACGAGCTTGACCGAGATGCCGCGCGCGGCAAAGCGCTCGCGAAGCTCGTTCTTCAGCACGTTGCCGAGCGGCAGCTCGGAGAGCCGCACGTGGCCGTGGTCGTCGCGCTCCGCCGTCTCGATGCCCTCCAGGTCGGCGGGGTCGAGCAGCTCGGCGATGCCCTCCGCGAGCACGACCGTGCCGTTCTCGTCGCCGAGCGCGCGGCGCTTGATGATCGAGCCCTCGATCACGTCGGCCAGGCGCGCGAGCTTCAGCCGCTCGCCGGCGAACTCCTCGGGGATCAGAGTCAGCGTGGCACCCGCGGCCTTGCCGATGCCCAGCGCCAGGTGCCCGGCCTTGCGGCCCATCGCGACCAGCAGGTACCAGCGGCTGGTCGCGCGCGCGTCCTCCATGATCGTCTCGACCAGCGACACACCGACGTGTCGCGCCGTCTCGAAGCCGAAGGTCACGATCCCGCCCGGGAGAGGCAGGTCGTTGTCGATCGTCTTGGGCACGTGCACGACCGAGAGCCCGCCGCCGGCCTGTGCCGCGACGCGGCTGGCGGAGAACGCCGTGTCGTCGCCGCCGATCGTCACCAGCCAGCGCACGCCGAGCTCGCGCAGCGACGCGACCACGTTGTCGAGCTTTCGCGCGTCCTTGGTCGGATTCGAGCGCGAGGTGCGCAGGATCGACCCGCCGCGGAAGTGGATGCGCGAGACGTCGCGGATCTCGAGCGGGGCCACCTTGGAGGTGTCGAGCTCGGCCAGGTGCTGGAAGCCGTCGAGCACGCCGAGCACGCGGACGCCCCGGTTTCGCGCCTCGATCGTGGCGGCCGAGATCACGCCGTTGATCCCGGGGGCCGGTCCGCCACCGACGAGCAGGGCCAGGGCTTGCGAGTTGTCCGTCATGCGTGGACCGTGCCCCAGGCGGATCGGGGGCACAAGGCTCGCCGACAACGTCTAGAATGGGCCGGCGAGGGGATGCGAGCCATGAACGAGATCGAGCGCAAGCGGGCGGCGAACCTGTGGGAGCCGTTCGTGCGGAAGTTCCCGCCGGTGGCGAAGTCCTGCGATTTCACCGCGTCGCCGGAGATCGGCTTCGGCGACATCGGCGGCTTGGAAGAGGCGAAGGACGAGCTGCTCACCTACGCCTGCGCCGCGACCGACCCCGACGTCTACGAGCGCTGGGGCACGTTCCCTCCATCGGGCCTGCTGCTGATCGGCCCGAACGGCTCGGGCAAGACGCTGCTCGCGGCGGCGCTCGCCACGCGCACCGAGACACCGTTCCTGGTGATTCGCGCCCCGCGACTTGCGCTGCAGATCCTGCACGCGGGCGGAAAGATCGGCGACCTGCTCCAGGCCTGGCAGGAGACGCTGGCCGAGATCCGGCGCATCACCGTCTACTTCGACGAGCTCGACTTCGCGCACGACCCGTCGCTCGGTGCGCCGCGGCCCGACCTGCCGGCCTCTCAGCTCGGCGATTTCCTGCTCGAGCTGATCGACGTCACGATCGGCGTGACCGAGACGCTGATGCTGGGCTCGACCAGCCGGCCCGACACGCTCTCGCCGATCTACTTCGAGCCGGGCCGGTTCGAGCGGATCGTCTCGGTGAATCCGATCGTGCCGGGCGACGTGATTGCGGCGATGGCGATCCACTCGATGGCGGCCGAGAAGCGCGCCGGGCGCAAGCTCTTCGAGAGCGTCGATTGGACGCGCGTGATCGAGCAGAATCGCGAGTCCTCGATCGGGAACTGGGTGCGGCTGGTGCACGCGGTGCTGCGCCGGAAGGCGCGCTGCGACGCCGCCGACGACAAGCCCGGCGTGGTGACGACCGAGGATCTGATGAGCGAGGTCGCGCGCTTCAAGAAGGCGACCGGCCGGCTGCCGGTCGCGAGCGGTCGCTACCTGTAGACGGGAAGGCGATGCTCCTGATTGCAGTTCTTCTGGGGCTCGTCGCCGGCGATCCGGCGTCCGCTAGCGCCGATTGGCGGCCGATCGCTCCCGGTGTGGAGTCATTGCGGATCTCGATCGAGCCGTCCGATCCGCGCGGCGCAGCCCGGATCGTCGTGGTCCGGGTCGATCCGCGCTCGTTCGAGCTCGTGCTCGTCGGCCAGGCCGCGACGGGTGAATCGACCGGGCTCTCGGCGCGGGAGTGGGCGCAGGGCCACGAGCTCGCGATCGCGACGAACGCGGGGATGTTCGGCCAGGACTACACGACGCACGTGGGGTACATGGAGTACCGCGGGAGGATCGACAGCAGCCGGATCAACCCATACCAGTCGGTCGCGGCATTCGACCCGCACGACCCGGCGAAGCACCCGCCGTTCCGGATCTTCGACCTCGACGAGCCGGGCGTGAGCGTCGCGAGCATCCGCAAGGACTACGCGTCGCTGCTGCAGAACCTGCGGCTGATCAAACGCCCGGGTGTGAACCGCTGGAGCGAGCAGGACCAGAAGTGGAGCGAGGCGGCGCTCGGCGAGGACGAGGCGGGGCGGATCCTGTTCGTGTACGCGCAGACGCAGCACTCGATGCCGGATCTGGTGCGCGTGCTGCTCGCTTCCGGAATCGGGATCGTCGCGGCGCAGCACCTCGAAGGCGGGCGCCTGGCGCAGCTCTACCTGAAGCTCGGCGACGTCGAGCTCGAGCTCTTCGAGGGGAGCGAGACCGCGTCGGGCAAGACCCGAGCCACGGCCTGGCCGATCCCGAACGTGCTCGGCGTCCGGCGCAGGGCGGCCGCGAAGTAGCGGCTAGCGCCGCTCGTACGCACCGACGTCGTAGCCGGCGCCCTGCGGCCGCGGGTTTCCGTCGTGGTCGAACGGCGCCGCGTCGAGCGGCTCGCCGGCGTCGATCGCCGCGCTCGACTCCATGAGCCGAACGTCGAAGGTGGCGGCGTCGAGCACGCCGGGATCGACGTTCACGAGATTCGAGGAGATCACGGTGGCCTCGCCCGCGTCGAGGATCGCCGATGGATTCGCGAAGACCAGGTTGTTGCGGATCTCGGTGTCGACCGCGCCGTCGTTCACGTCGATGCCCGCGCCCTTCTGGGAGAAGACGGTGTTGTTGTAGACGCGCGCGCGACGCGCGGTTCGCCCGATCTGGACACCGACGCGATTGCCGAAGATCACGTTGTTGAGCGCGATGTTCTCCTCGCCGCTCGAGAGGATCACTCCCGCGCCGCGCCGGCCGATCCGCGCGTTGTCGTAGATGCGGCTGTTCCGCACCACGTTGCGATCGGCGTCGCTCGCGTCGCCGTCGTACACGTGCACGCCCCAGCCGGCGTTGCGGTACACGTCGCAACCGTCGATCAGGTTGTCGGCGCCGGTGATGTACAGCCCGTGGTCGAAGTCGCTGCGTCCGTTGTCGTGAACGCGCAGGCGCAGGAACTCGTTGTGGTGGCCGCCGACGAGGATTCCCTGGCGGCGCGCGTTCATCACCTCGGAGTTCTCGATCCGGATGTGGTGGGACGCGTTGCTCGGGCCGAACGTCGACCAGGTGATCTTCACGCCATCGAACTTCACACTGCGCGCGTCGAGCACCAGCCCGCGAAACACGATGAAGCTCGCCTCCGGACGGGCCAGCGTGATCACGCGCGGCGTGCCCTTGCGAGGCCGGAGCACGACGGTGTCGCCGGGCCAGGCCGCGATCGTGAGCGCGTCCGCCCAGGAGGTGCCGCCCTGGATCGGCCCGTCCTCGGTGCTCACGCCCTCCGCGTACACTCCCGCGTGCAGGTAGATGGTGTCGCCGGCGCGCGCCGCGTCGAGGCCGCGGCGGATGGTTCGGAACGGCGCAGCGGCGTCTCCCGGCGCTTGATCGTCTCCGTTCGTCGCGACGTGGAGCTCGGCGGCCGCTGCCGGACGCGCGGCCTGCAAGAGCAGCAGAGCTGCGGCGATTCCAATCCCGACTCGTCCCATGGCGTGAGCAATCAGGCTAGTCAAGCTCGACTCGCTCCACGAGCACGAGCTCGCACGCGCCGGCTCCGGAGTCTCCGCGGGAGAGTGAGCTGCGCCACTTCCAACCGTCGCTCGCGCGCGCCTCGATCAGCCAACCGGCGAGCCGCACCAGGTTGCCGCGCCGGGCGTCCAGAAGCGTCGCGCGCACGTCGTCGTCGAGCGGAACCATGTGCATGTTCGCGCTGTGCCGCGAGATCTCGCCCGGCGCGATCATCGGCTCGCGACTCCACCAGTGGAAGAAGCGCCCGCCCTGCGAGATGTCGAGTGTGTCGATCACGGCGTTGGCCGACATCGGCCCCCAGCCCAGCGCCAGGTCCACCGGCGCGAGCTCCGCCTCGCGGTCGAACCGGTAGCGCTCCGCGGACAGCACCCGCGCCTCGAGCTCGAAGCGCGCGAGCGCCTGCACGTCGTACCCGCCGAGCCGCCAGTGTGGTCCTTCGGTCAGGTTCTGCTGGACCGGCTCGCCGGGCGCGAGCACCCCCGGCGACCGCGCGATGGGTCGCGCGTCCCAGACGGCGTATCCGACCCAGACCACGGCCAGCAGCGCCACGAGATATCGCGCCATGCCTCGAAGTATCGGTGCCCGGGCGGGACGGGTTTAGGACGCCCGTCACACGAAGACGGCATCACGCGGGAACGACCCAGAACCCGGCGCGCGGGAAGTGCACCACGACCTCGGCGACGTCGGGATGCTCGCGGCGGATCGCGATCTCGTGAGCCGAGGACGCGACCAGCACGCCCGAGACCGGGTCCTTGCCGTAGTCGTCCGGAACGACGCTGACTCTCTGCCCGGGCACGAGGTTGTTGGGCTCGTTCGGATCGACCTGCTCGCGCGTCGCCGGCGTCGCGGCCAGGGCCACCGCGATCGCGGCTTCCGGCGCCATCGGCTCGGGCCGGCCGTAGCCGAGCGCCTTCATCCGCGCGGCCCAAGCGCGCACGCGTGCGAACTCGCGGAGCAGCGGCTCCGCCACCTGCGGTACGAAGCTCGTGAGGAACCAGATGTTCATGTGGGCCTGCGCGTCGAGCACGCTCGGCGTTCCGGTGAGGAAGTCGCCGTTCGCCGCGAGCTGCTCCTCGATGAAGCCGGTGTGGGCGCGGAACTGCTCGCGCATGATCGGAACGGCGCGCGCCATGCGCTCGGTGTCGAACGGCGCGCCCGACAGAGCCTCGCGGTCCTTCTTGAAGTCCTCGCCGACCGAGTCCTCCAGCGCCGAGAAGATCAGCGGGATTCCCGCCGCAAAGAAGGCGCGATCGGCCCAGAAGCCGAGCGGCGCCGAGAGGCCGTTCGCTTCGGATTTCGGGCCGGGGAAGCGCCGCTCGATCTCGCGAAGAATGAGCTGGCTGTCGCAGTACACGTCGGCGCCGATCTGCAGCACGGGGATCTTGCGGTAGCCGCCGGTCAGCGGGATCAGGTGCGGCTTGGGCAGGATGGTCGGCTGCTCGACGGAGCGCCACGCGATGCCCTTCATGCCGAAGACGTTGCGCACCTTCTCGCTGAACGGCGACGTCCAGTAGTGGTGGAAGATGATCTCCGACATCGCGCCGCCCTACTTGAACTCGAACGAGAACCGGATCGAGCGGTTCTTCATGCCGTCGAGCACGATCTCCGCGCCGCCGGAGCGCATCATCCACTCCAGCCGGTGGTCGCGGTACTCGCGTTTGAACAGGCCCTGCTTCACCAGCGCCGCCACGTCGGTCATCGGGATCTTCACGTTGCGGATGTCCTCGACACATCTCTGCACGCTCGGCCGCTCGTTCGCGCGCGCGTGCCACGCTTCGAGCTTCGAGCCCTTCGCCGGGCCGTGGAAGGAGCTAGCGCCGTTCACGAACGGGATGACGGCGAGGTCGCCCCAGCCGAAGGCGTCGCCGCCAAACCAGGGACGGTCGCCGAGCTGGCGCTCGAGCCAGGTGTGCATTCCGTCGAGCTGCTCTCTCGCGCGCGCCTGCAGCTCTTCGGCCTTGCGGCCCTCAGCGCGCCGGAACACGCCGACCTCGCCCATCGCCCAGGTGATCGCCTCGTACTGCGTGTCCATCACGTCTTCGAGCGTGCGCGCCCGTGCGCGCGCGAAGGGATCGCTCGGCAGGAGCGCCGGATCCGGCCAGCGCTCCTCGATGAACTCGCAGATGATCGTGGAGTCGAAGAGCGTGAAGCCGCCGTCCACCACCAGCGCGGGCACTTCCGCGCGCGGATTCGCCGCGAGAAACGCGTCGTCCGCCTGTCCACTGCCGATCGCGTTCGGCATGCCCGCCTCGAACGGCACTCCCTTCTCGTGCAGCGCGATCTTGCACTTCTGCGCGTACGGGCTGAACGGATGGTCGTAGAGAAACAGGGCCAAGGAGTCCTCCGTCGGTGCTTCACTCGCCATCGTAACAGGGTCCGCTCGGCGTTCTCGGATCATCTCCGGGTCGAAGCGTTCGTATTCACACAACTTCGACAGACTTCGGATTCCCGCGGGCGCGCAGTTCGCGTAGCCTCGACCGCCGTGACCGAAGCCGGCGCGCGAATGACTCTCGGCCGCATGCAGAACCCAGTGCGGGGCTTGCTCCACGGCGCGGCGGCGCTGGTGTCGATCGCGGGCGCGGCGCTGTTGTGGATGCACAGCTCCGGCGACCTCTCGACGCGCACCTCACTGCTCGTCTTCGGGCTGACCCTCGTGGGCCTCTACACCGCGAGCAGCCTGTACCACTCCGTGCCGTGGCGTCCGCTCTGGAAGCAGCGCCTGCAGCGCCTCGATCACGCCATGATCTTCCTGCTGATCGCCGGCACCTTCACCCCGGTGGCCGTGATCGTGCTCGAAGGCGCGCTGCGCACCGTCGCCCTCTCCGCCGTCTGGGGCATCGCCGCACTTGGCGCCGCGCAGAAGCTCTTCTGGCCCCGTTTGGGGCACGCCTGCTCGGTGTCGCTGCAGGTGCTGCAGGGATGGCTCGCGCTTCCCCTGCTGCTGCCGCTCTCGGACCGGCTCTCGGGCCCGGCCCTCGCGCTGCTCGTCGCGGGCGGCCTGCTCTACACCGTCGGCATGATCGCGTATGCCACGCAGCGCCCGCGTCTCTGGCCGCGCGTCTTCTCCTACCACGAAGTCTTCCACGTCTTCGTCGTCGCCGGCAGCGCCAGCCACTGGATCATGGCCTTCGCCTACATCGCGCCCTACGCGCGTCCGCTCGCGGGCTAGCCGCGGCCCGCGGCGTCGGGGTTCGCGATCGTCGCCGCGATTCCCGAGCGGACCCAGCGACACCGAATCGCGTAAGTCTTGGTGGTCCCTACGGGAGTCGAACCCGTGTCTCCAGGGTGAGAACCTGACATCCTAGGCCACTAGACGAAGGGACCGACCAGAGGTCGCGCAGATTAGGTGGGGTGGTGGCGGGCGTCAACCAGAGGGGCGCCGATCCGGCGGCTGCGCGCGCGCTGGAGCCCGGACTTCGCGCGGCTAGCATGGTGGCCGAAGAGGCGAAGAGGGGAGGGCGATGGGCGAGAGCGACGAGGTGGGGCAGCCGATCACGGGGCTGCGGCGCGGGGCGGTCGGCGAGAACGTGTTCCTCTGCGGGGATCCGGCGCGCGTGGCGCGGATCGCGAAGTCGTGGTCGAACGTGCGCGAGGTGCTGAACCTGCGCGAGTACCGCGTGGCCGTGGGGGAGCGCGACGGCGTCCGGCTCGCGGCGGCGTCGACGGGGATCGGCGCGCCGAGCACGGCGATCCTGGTCGAGGAGCTGGCGAAGATCGGCGTGCGGCGGATGATCCGGGTCGGGAACAGCGGCGGGCTGCAGCCGGAGCTTGGACTCGGGGACCTGGTGATCACGACCGGCGCGGTTCGCGACGACGGCACCTCGCGCAGCTACGTGCAGCCGGAGTATCCGGCGGTGGCGGACTGGTCGGTCGTGGCGGCGCTCGTCGCCGCGGCGCGCGCGCGCGGCGTGCGACACGCAGTCGGCGTGACCTGGTCGCTCGACGCGTTCTACGCGCGGAACGGCGTGCTCGAAGCGGACGGGACGATCGGGACGATGAGCTTTGCGGGGTACCGGCCGCCGGGGCTCGCGGAGAGCATCTCGCAGATGCGCGCCGCGCGGGTGCAGAACTGCGAGATGGAGAGCGGGATCCTGCTGACGCTGGCGGGGCTGTTCGGGCTTTCGGCCGGATCGATCTGCGTGGTGTCGGATCGCGCGCCGTGGCCGGGGCCGGCCGAGCTCGACATCGACAAGAACATGGACGCGTGCATCGGCGTGGCGACCGACGCGATGATCGCGCTGGCGAAGGGCGCGTGACGGTCTCGCTCTGGGCCGCCTCCGCGCTGCTGCCGGAGGGCGAGCGGGCGCGCGTGCGCGTGCGCTGCGAGGCGGGCCGGATCGCGTCGATCGAGACCGGCGTCGATCCGCGCGCCGGCGACGTGCGACACGAGAATGCGACGCTCGCGCCGGGCCTCGTCGACCTGCAGGTGAACGGCGGCGACGGCGCGAGCTACGACGACGCCGACGCCGCGACCCGCGCGCGCGCGACCGCCTACCACCTGCGCTCCGGCACGACCGGCCTGCTCGCGACGCTGGTGACCGCTCCGCTCGCGCACCTGGAGCGAGCGCTCGCGCGGCTGCGCGCAGACGTAGCGGCGGACGGGCCGGTGCTCGGCATCCACCTCGAGGGCCCGTTCCTGGCCGAGCCCAAGCGCGGTGCGCACGCGGGCGCCGACCTCTGCGATCCGACACCGGATCGTGTCGAGCGGGTGATCGCCGCGGCCGGGCCCGCGCTGCGCATGGTCACGCTCGCGCCGGAGCGCGCGGGCGCGCTCGAGGCGATCTCGAAATTCGCCGCGAGCGGCGCGGTGGTCGCGGCCGGCCACTCGCTGGCCACGCTCGCGCAGCTTCGCGAGGCGATCCCGCGCGGCCTCTCCTTCGTCACCCACGTCGGAAACGCGAGCGACTGGCCGAGCCGGCCCTTCGACGCGCAGGCGGGTTTCAGGCGCAGCGAGCCGAACGTCGTCGGCGCGTTCCTGGTCGAGCGCCGGCTTCGCGGCAGCGTGATCCTCGACGGCCACCACCTGCACCCGGAGCTCGCGCGCGCGCTGGTCGAGCTTCGCGGGCCGGAAGCCGTGGCGCTGGTCTCGGACTCGACTCCCGCCGCGGGGCTTCCCCCAGGCCGGTACCGGATGGGCGGGCTCGACGCCGAGATTCGCGCCGAGGGCTACGCGACGACCGGTGAATCGCTGGCCGGAAGCGTCGTCACGCTGCTCGACTGCGTTCGCGCGGCGGTCCGGCTGGCGGGTATTCCGCTCGCGACCGCGCTGCGAATGGCCAGCGCCACCCCAGCCGCGGTGCTGGGGCTCTCGGACAAGAAGGGCAGCCTTCTCGCGGGCGCGGACGCGGACCTGCTGGTTCTCGGACCCGCTCTCGAGCTCGAAGCGATCTACCGAATGGGCGTTCAAGTGCGCGCGGCTGCAGGCCGATCGGGTCGGTGACGCAGGAGGACCCCATGCGCAAACTGATCCGCTCTACGTTCGCAGCCGTTGCACTCGTCGCCGCTCTCGGGCTGGTTCCGAGCCACGCGGGCGCCGTCGGCTACGAGGATTCGCTCGACGACTGCGCGTACCCGAAGGTTTTCGACGCGCTCGTGATGCGGCCGCTCTCGTTCGCGACCATGCTCGTCGGTGCGGGGAGCCTGGTCGCCTTCGCCCCGATCTGGCTGCCGGTCGTGAACAAGGACACACCGCAGTTCGCCTCGATGATGGTCGTGCCCGCGGCGAAGTTCGCGTTCGTGCGGCCGCTCGGGCAGTGCGTCGCGGTCTCCTCGGGCTACTGACCCGACGCCCTCCGCGGCACGGACCCTTGAAACACAAGAAGCGGGAGACCCGGGATGAACCCCGGATCTCCCGCTCTCGTGTTTTGGAGGGAGAGTCAGATCGGAAGACCGTACCCGGGGGGCCCGCGAGCTTCGACCGGTAAGGAGGGTGGGAGTCTGACCGGCCTACCGCGTCCGGCTTGCGCCTTCTGCGGGCTCGCGGACCCGGGTGGGTGCGTGTCGCCGATCGTTACGACGCCGGCCCCGCGGGGCCTATTCGATGGGGCGCCGACGGGGCGCCGTGGTTGGCGGACTAGGATTCGAACCTAGATTAACGGGGCCAGAACCCGTCGTCCTGCCGTTAGACGATCCGCCAGAGCCGGCTCGCAATATACCGGGCGATTGCCCGGGCTCAATGGATCGCCGCGAGAGCGTCGGCCAGGCGGGCGATCGAGCGCTCGTGGCCGAGCACCTCCAGCGTCTCGAAGATCGGCGGGCTCACGGTCCCTCCCGTAATCGCGACGCGCACCGGCTGTGCGAGCGCGCCGAGCTGCAGGCCGTGCTTCTCGATCACGGCGTGGAAGGCCGACTCGAGCGCGCCGCGCTCCCAGCTCGGAACTTCCGCGAGCGCCGCGCGAAGCTCGCCGAGCGCCGCTGTGATCTCGGGGCGCAGGAACTTCGCGCTGGCCTTCGCGTCGCGCGTGAGCTCGTGCACGAAATAGAAGCGCGCGAGCTGCGCCATCTCGACCAGCGTCTTGCTCCGCTCGCGCAGCAGGTCGACGAGTCTTCGCAGCCCCTCGTCGACCGTCACGGGCGCGCCGGCCTCGGCGTCGAGGAAGCGCTGCAGGTGGCCGAGCAGCACCTCGCGCGGGAGCGTCTTGATGTAGTGCTGCGAGAGCCAGAGCAGCTTGTCGTCGTGAACCTGGGAAGGCGACGAGCCCACGCCCTCCAGCGTGAAGAGCTCGACGAGGTCCTTCTGAGAGAAGATCTCCAGATCCCCGTGCGACCAGCCCAGGCGCGCGATGTAGTTCAGCACCGCTTCGGGCGTGAAGCCGCGGTCGCGGTAGCTCTGGACCGAGACAGAATCCTGTCGTTTGGAGAGCTTCTTCCCGCCCGGCTCGACCAGGAGCGGCACGTGCGCGAAGAGCGGGGCTTCCCAGCCGAGCGCCTGGTAGAGCAGCAGCTGCCGCGGCGTGCTGGTCATGTGCTCGCGGCCGCGGATCACGTGCGTGATGCCCATGTCGTGGTCGTCCACGACGACCGCGAAGTGGTAGATCGCGGACCCGTCGCTCCGTGCGATCACGAAGTCGTCGAGCTCGCTCGCATCTTCGCCGGCGGGGCCCGAGATCAGGTCGTCCCAGCGCGTGAGGCCGCCGACGTCGGGCACGCGAAGCCGCACGCAGAAGGGCCTGGCGCTGTCGGCGCCGATGTTCCGGCTGCGGCAGCTTCGGTCGTAGCGGGGCTTCGCGCCCTGCGCCTTCGCGCGCTCGCGCATCGCCTCGACGTCCGCCTCGCTGCAGGTACAGCGGTAGGCGTGGCCGTTCGCGAGCAGCTCGTCGACCGCCTCGCGGTAGCGAGCGCCGCGCTCGGACTGGCGCGGGTTCCCGGCGAACCCGGGCACCGGATCCCAGTCCAGGCCGATCCAGGCCAGCGCCTCGAGCACGAGCTTTTCGGACTCGAGCGTCGAGCGCTCGCGGTCGGTGTCCTCGATGCGCAGCAGGAAACGGCCGCCGTGGTGGCGCGCGAACGCCCAGCTGAACAGCGCCGTGCGCGCGCCGCCGATGTGGAGCGCGCCGGTCGGGCTCGGAGCGTAGCGGGTGACCACCGTCATGGGCCGGGAATCTACGCGAAGTCCCGCGCAGCCGCAGGCGCGCGTTGACAAGCCCGGAGGCGAGGCGTAATCGTCCCGGAAGCTCGTCGGACCTGCGACAAGTTCGCGTCGGGGCGGGGGATTTCCGCATGGCCGGGCTCCACATCCGGATCCAGAGCATCGACGAGACCCCGCGGCCGTTCCAACTCGTCTCCGACGCCGCTTTCTGGGAGGGCATGCGCACGGCCTTCCGGGACCGCGAGGCCGAGCTGGTCGAGCCGTTCGTGGCCGAGGTCGAGGCCTACCGCCTGGGAATGCGGCTGCTCTTTCGCGGCAGGATCACAGGCACCGGGCGGTTTCTCTGCTCCCGCTGCGGCGAGCCGATCGCGATCGCGTTCTCGGAGCCGCTGGAACTCCTGCTCGAGCCCGCGCAGAATCCCGCGTCGATTCCAGAGGGTGGAATCGAGCTGGACGCGGAGGACCTGGAGCTCGGGCGATATGCGGGTGACGAGCTAGACTTCGCCCCCGTCATTCAGGAGATCGTGGCGCTCGCCTGGCCGGTGCAGCCGCTCTGTTCGGAGGACTGCGCCGGGCTGTGTCCGATCTGCGGAGCAGTGCGGAGTCGGCAGGTCTGCTCGTGCGAGACTCGCCAAACGACTCGGCCCTTCGCCGGCCTTGGCCGGCTGCTCGAGGAATCCGGGAAGAAGGTCCGCAGGGGCACGTAGGAGATCGATTCATGGCCGTACCGAAGAAGAAGATGTCCAAGTCGCAGACCCGCCAGCGGCGCGCACACGACGCGCTCGGCGAGCCCGCGCGCTCGACCTGCTCGAAGTGCGGGGCCGTGAAGCTGCCGCACCGCGTCTGCAAGGAGTGCGGTCACTACCGCGACCGGCAGATCGTCGAGGTCGCGGCGGAGGAAGAGGTTTAGGCCTGGTCCGTCCAGGCCCGAGCTGCGCGGATGCTGGCCGTCGTCTTCCCGGGGCAAGGGTCACAGGCCATCGGCATGGCGATGGACTTCGTGCGGGCGCACGCCGAGGCGCGCGCCGCCATCGACGAAGCCGACGCGGCCTTCGGCGGCGGGCTGCGCCAGCTGCTCGAGAGCGGGCCGGAATCGGAGCTCGCCCGCACCGAGATCACGCAGCCCGCGATCCTCGCCGCGTCGATCGCGATCTGGCGCGTCGTGGAGCCGCGCCTGCCCTGCCAGCCTCTGCTCTTCGCGGGGCACAGCCTTGGTGAGTATTCGGCGCTGGTCGCTTCGGGCGGGCTTCCGCTGGCGGACGCGATCCGGCTGGTGCGACGGCGCGGGGCGCTGATGCAGGAAGCGGTTCCCGCAGGCGAGGGCGCAATGGCCGCGGTCGTGGGTCTGGACCCGGCCGAGGTCGCGCGGATCTGCGCCGAGGTGGACGGCGTGGTCGCGCCCGCGAACTTCAATTCCCCGGTCCAGACCGTGATCGCGGGCCGACACGCGGCGGTGTCGACGGCCTGCGAGCGAATGACGGCCGCCGGTGCCAAGCGGGTGGTCGCGCTCGACGTCTCGGCGCCATTCCACTGCGAGCTGATGGCGCCCGCGATGGAGAAGCTCGCGCCCGAGCTCGAGGCCGCGCGCTTCTCCGCGCTGCGGATTCCGGTGGTCTCCAACGTCGATGCCGAGCCCTACGCGGACGCGGCGACCGCGCGCTCGAGGCTTCGCGAGCAGGTCTGCGCGCCGGTGCGCTGGGTCGATTGCGTGAAGCGGCTGATGTCCGCCGGTGCGAAGCTCGAACTCGAGGTCGGTCCGGGAAAGGTGCTCTCGGGGCTCGCCGCGAAGATCGACCGCAGCTTCGCGCGCGCGAACGTGGAGAAGCTCGAGGATCTCGATCCGGCGCTCGCGCGCGCTGCTGAGGCCTGCGCATGACCGATCTCTCGCTCGCCGGCAGGGTCGCGCTCGTGACCGGCGGCTCGCGCGGCATCGGCCGCGCGATCGCGAGCGAGCTCGCGCGCGCCGGCGCGATCGTCGAGTTCACCTACGTTTCGAATCCGGCCGCCGCGGCCGAGACCGAGAAGGCGATCGCCGAGGCAGGCGGCCGCGCCCGCGGGAGCCTCTGCGACGTCTCGAACCACGAGGCCGTCGAGGCGCTCGTGGCGAAGGTCGTGCAGGAGCACGATCGCCTCGACATCGCGGTCAACAACGCGGGCATCACGCGCGATCAGCTGATCCTGCGCATGAAGCCGGAGGACTTCGACGCGGTGCTGGCCACGAATCTGCGCGGCGCGTGGAGCGTGTGTCGCGCGGTGGTGCGGCCGATGATGAAGCGCAGGGCCGGCCGGATCATCAATCTCTCGTCGGTGGTCGCCGAGATGGGCAACGCCGGCCAGACCAACTACGCCGCGAGCAAGGGCGGGCTCGAGGCGCTCACGCGCTCGCTCGCGCGCGAGATCGGCAGCCGTGCGATCACCGTGAACGCGGTGGCTCCGGGCTTCATCGAAACCGACATGACGAGCGAGCTTTCCGAGCAGGTGCGGTCCGCGCTGCTGGAACGCATTCCGCTCGGCCGGCTCGGCTCGGTCGCCGAGATCGCCGCCGTCGTCCACTTCCTGGCGAGTGACGCGGCGGCCTACATCACCGGCCAGGTAATCCACGTGAACGGGGGGCTGGACTGATATGGCGGTCGAGGACAAGATCCGGGAGATCATCATCGAGCAGCTCGGCGTCGCCGCCGAGGAGGTCGTTCCCGAGGCGTCGTTCATCGACGATCTCGGCGCCGACTCGCTCGACATCGTCGAGCTGGTGATGGCGATCGAGGAGGAGTTCGGGCTCGAGATCCCGGACGAGGACGCCGAGCGCATGCAGAACATCGGCGACGCGATCAGCTACGTGGAGGAGCGCACGGCGGAGCGGGACGACTAGGCCGATGCCGCGCCTCACCTCGCGCACGATCGATCTGAACCGCGTGGTGATCACGGGGATGGGAACGCTGAATCCGCTCGGAAACGACGTTCCGACCAGCTGGAGCGCGCTTCTGAAGGGCGTATCCGGCATCCGCCCGCTCGAGGGCTTCCAGGTCGACGACCTGGCCGTCCGCTTCGGCGGGCAGATCCGCGGCTTCGATCCCGAGAGCGTGCTCGAGAAGAAGGACGCGCGCCGATACGACCCGTTCCTGCAGTTCTCGATGGCGGCCGCCGTCGAGGCGATGACCGACTCGGGCTGGGTGGTGCCACCCGAGCGCTGCGAGCGGACCGGCGTGCTGATCGGCTCGGGAATCGCGGGGCTCGCGACCATGCTCGAGAACTGCGAGACGCTGGTGACGCGCGGCCCGCGCCGGGTCTCGCCGTTCTTCGTGCCCTACACGATCGCGAACATGGCCTCGGGCATCGTCTCGATGCGCTACGGCGCGCGCGGCCCGAACACATGCGTGGTCACGGCCTGCACCACGGGCACGCACGCGATCGGCGACGCCTTCCGGATCATCCAGCGCGGCGAGGCGGACGTGATGATCGCGGGCGGCGTCGAGGCGCCGGTGAATCGGCTCGGACTCGCGGGCTTCGCGAGCATGCGCGCGCTCTCGACACGAAACGACGATCCGCAGCGCGCCAGCCGCCCGTTCGACCGCGGCCGGGACGGCTTCGTGATCGCCGAGGCGGCGGGCGTCGTCGTGCTCGAGAGCCTTGCGCACGCGCTCGCGCGCGGCGCGCGGATCCACGCCGAGGTCGTCGGCTACGGAATGTCCGGAGACGCGAACCACATGACCGCGCCGCCCGAAGACGGGATCGGCGCGCAGCTCTCGATGCGAGCGGCGCTTCGCGACGCGGGGCTTCGGCCCGAGGACGTCGCGTACGTGAACGCGCACGGCACCAGCACCGAGCTGAACGACAAGATCGAGAGCCACGCGATCCGGCAGGTCTTCGGAGCTCACGCGGCAAAGCTCGCGGTATCCTCGACGAAGTCGATGACCGGACACGCGCTCGGAGGAGCAGGCGGAATCGAGGCGATCTTCTGCGCGCTGACCGTGGCGCAGGGCAAGATCCCGCCGACGATCAACTACACCGACCCCGACCCCGAGTGCGATCTCGACTACGTGCCCAACGTCATGCGCGAGGCTCCGGTGCGCGTGGCGATCTCGAACTCGTTCGGCTTCGGCGGGACGAACGGCACGCTCGCGATCGCGCGCTGGGACGCGGAGCCGTAGGGGGAAACGTGAAGCTTCTGCATTCGGATCCGGAGATCGCCGCGGTGATCGCGCGCGAGGTGGAGCGCCAGCAGTCGGGGATCGAGCTGATCGCGAGCGAGAACTTCACCTCGCCCGCGGTGCTCGAGGCGATGGGCACCGCGCTCACCAACAAGTACGCCGAGGGCTACCCGGGCAAGCGCTACTACGGCGGCTGCGAGTTCGTGGACGAGGCCGAGTCGATCGCGATCGAGCGCGCCAAGCGCCTGTTCGGATCCGAGCACGCGAACGTCCAGCCGCACTCCGGCTCGAACGCGAACATGGCGGCGTACTTCGCGCTGCTCGAGCCCGGCGACCGGATCCTGGGCATGGAGCTCTCGCACGGCGGGCACCTCACGCACGGCTCGCCGGTGAACTTCTCGGGCCGCTTCTTCGAGTTCGTGCGCTACGGCGTCGTGGGCGCGGACCAGCGCATCGACTACGACCAGGTGCGGCGGCTCGCGCGCGAGCACCGGCCCAAGCTGATCCAGACCGGCTACAGCGCCTACTCGCGCACGATCGACTTCGCGGCCTTCGGCGCGATCGCGCGCGAGGTCGGCGCGGTGCTCTTCGCGGACATCGCGCACATCGCGGGGCTGGTCGCGGCGGGCGTGCACCCCTCGCCGGTCGGACACGCCGGGGTCGTCGCGACGACCACGCACAAGACGCTTCGCGGCCCGCGTGGCGGCATGGTCCTGTGCGATCGCGGCCATGCCGAGGCGATCGACAAGGCCGTCTTCCCGCAGACGCAGGGCGGCCCGCTCGAGCACGTGATCGCGGCCAAGGCGGTGGCCTTCGCCGAGGCGCTGCGCCCGGAGTTCAAGGACTACGCCGCGCAGATCGTGCGCAATGCGCAGGCGCTCGCCGAAGCGCTGCTCGCGCGCGGCTTCACGCTGGTCTCGGGCGGCACCGACAACCATCTCTTCGTGATCGACTTCAGCGAGCGCAACATCACCGGCAAGAAGGCGCAGGACGCGCTGGACCGCGCGGGCATCACGACCTCGAAGAGCACGGTGCCGGGCGAGAAGCGCTCGCCCTGGATCACCAGCGGCCTCCGGGTCGGCACGCCCGCGGTCACCACGCGAGGCATGCGCGAGCCGGAGATGCGCGAGATCGGCGGCTGGATCGCCGACGTGCTCGAGCGGCCCGAGGACGAGGCGCTCGCCGCGCGGATCCTCGGGCGCGTGGCGGAGCTCGGGCGGCGCTTCCCGCTGCCGTACCAGCCGCCGGCCTGACGGGACGAGGGGCCGATGCGTTGCCCGTTCTGTGATCACCCCGACACCAAGGTGATCGACGCCCGGAACCAGCGCGACACGCCGGTGAAGCGGCGCCGCCGCGAGTGCTCCGAGTGCCAGCGCCGCTTCACGACCTACGAGCGCATCGAGGATCTGCTGCCGATGGTGGTGAAGACCGATGGCCGCCGCGAGCTCTTCGACCGCCTGAAGATCATCACGGGAATGCAGAAGGCGTGTCAGAAGCGGCCCGTCTCGGCCGACGCGATCGAGCAGGCGGTGGTCCGGATCGAGCGTTTCGTGCTCGATTCGGGCGAGCGCGAGATCCCGAGCACGAAGATCGGCGACGAGGTGCAGGCGGAGCTGCGCGTGCTCGACCCGGTGGCCTGGCTGCGCTTCATGTCGGTGTACCTGAACTTCCGCACCATCGAGGACTTCCGCAGGGCGATGGGCGAGCTCAATCCCGAGGACGGCAATTAGCGCCGATGCGGACGAGCGCTTCATGCGCGAGGCGCTCGCGGTCGCCGCGCGCGCGCGCCTGCGAACCGCGCCCAATCCGACGGTAGGGGCGCTCGTGGTCCGGGGCGGCCGCGTGATCGCGCGGGGCGCGACGCGGGGCCTCGAGGCGCATGCGGAGGCGATCGCGCTCGCCCGCGCAGGCTCCGCCGCGCGCGGCGCCACGCTCTACGTCACGCTCGAGCCGTGCGCGCACTGGGGGCGCACACCGCCGTGTGTCGAGGCCGTGATCGCGGCACGCCCCAGGCGAGTCGTGATCGGGCTGGTCGATCCCGATCCGCGCACGCGCGGCGCGAGCATCCGGGCGCTGGCGCGCGCCGGAATCGACGTGAGCGCCGGCGTACTCGCCGACGCGTGCGCGCGCCACCACGAGGGCTTCGTCTCGCGCGTGCTTCGCGGCCGACCCTTCACGAGCCTGAAGCTCGCCGCGAGCCTGGACGGTCGGATCGCGACCGCGAGCGGCGAGTCGCGCTGGATCAGCTCCGGGGCCTCGCGCGCCCTCGTGCAGCGCCTGCGCGCGCGCACCGACGCGATCGTGGTCGGCTCGGAAACACTCCTGGCCGACGACCCGGAGCTCGCCGCGCGGCGGGCAGGGGGCGTGGTCCACCGCCCGCTTCGGGTGGTCGTCGACTCGCGCCTTCGCACGCCGCCGCAGGCGCGCATCTTGGACGTGGAGCGGCCGGAGAGCGCCTGGATCCTCTGCGCTCGCGATGCGCCGGCTCGCCGGCGCGCACGGCTCGAACGCGCCGGAGCACGTACGATCGACGTGCGCCGGAGCGGCGGCCACCTCGACCTCGGTGCTGCCTGGCGGGAGCTCGGCCGGCTCGGCGTGAACGAGTGCCTGGTCGAGGGCGGCGGAGGACTCGCGGCCGCGCTGCTTCGCGCCGGGCTGGTCGACCGTATGCATTTCTTTCTCGCTCCGTTACTTATTGGGGCCGACGGCCGCGCGGTGCTGGCCGGCCTGGGGGTCGGCCGGCTCTCCGAGGCGCTGCGCCCGAAGCGCTTCAGCGCGCGCCGAGTCGGGCCGGATCTCTACTGCCTCGCGGAGTGGTAGAAAGGCCATGATGCAAACGCTCGAGACACGCCTGGATGGACGCGGCGTCCGCGTCGGCGTGATCGTCGCGCGCTTCAACCACCTGATCACCTTGCGCCTGCTCGAGGGCTGCCTGGCGCGGCTCGCCGAGCTCGGCAGCGATGGCGTCGACGTGCTCTGGGTGCCCGGCGCGTTCGAGATCCCATGGACCGCGCAGCGCGCCGCGCGCAGCGGACGCTACGACGCTCTGGTTGCGATCGGCGTGGTCGTGAGGGGCGACACACCCCATTTCGAGTACGTCTGCCAGGGTGTGACCGACGGCGTCGGCCGGGTCGCGCTCTCCGAGAACGTGCCGATCGCGTTCTGCGTCCTCACCACCGAGACGGTCGAGCAGGCGCTCGTGCGCGCGGTGAAGCCCGGCGAAGCCGGCTGCAACAAGGGCGCGGAAGCGGCCGAGGTCGCGGTCGAGCTGGTGAGCCTGGGTCGAGCGCTGGGCGGAAGGAGCTAGGCGTGGGCACGCACGGTCCGCGGCGCATGGCGCGCGAGGCAGCCCTGCAGGTGCTCTTCGCGGCCGACCACGTCCACCCGGAGCTCGAAGTCGAGGCCGCGCGAAGCGCGTTCGAGGAGGTCTGCGAGGAGTTCAAGCTGCCGCGTCGCACGCACGTGCGCGCGCTCGAGCTGGCCGTCGGCGTCGCGCGCAACCGAAAGGACATCGACCTGGCGATCGGCCGCGCGAGCGAGAATTGGAAGGTCGAGCGCCTGGCCGCCGTCGACCGCGCCGTGCTGCGCATCGCGACCTACGAGCTGCTCCACGAGCCCGAGACTCCGCCGGAGGTCGTGATCGACGAGGCGGTCGAGATCGCGCGCCGCTTCGGCGGCGAGCGCTCGCCGGCGTTCGTGAACGGCGTGCTCGACGTGATCGCGCGGCAGGTTCACGGCGCGCGAGAGTCGCGCGCGTGAGTCGGCTGGAGCTCTCGCTCTTTCCCGGCTCGGTCGCCGAGGCGCCCGCGAACACGATCCTGGCTCTGGTCCCGGAGGACGAGCGCCCGCTTCGCGGCGACGCCGGCCTGGTCGACTGGCGCCTCTGCGGGCTGATCTCGAAGCACCTCCGGAGCGGCTACGTCACCGGTCAGCTCGGCGAGGCCGTTCTGCTTCCCGGCGATCGACCGCTCTCACCCGCGCGAATTCTGCTCGTCGGCGCCGGCGCGCAGACCGCGCGCGGCGGCCGCCCGGTGCTCCGCGCGATGCGCAGCGCCGCGGCGAAGCTGCTGATGATGCGCAGCCCGGTGGCGCTGCTGGCGTGTCCGGGCTCCGTCGACTTCTGCCAGGAGGCCGTGCCCCTGCTTCGAGGCCTCGTCCACGGACTGGCCGAGAACCAGACCGAGGCGGGGCTGCACCTGGTGCTTCCGCAGGGTGCGAGCAAGGAACGGGCGCTTCTGGCGGCGCTCTCGGAGGTGGTGCCCGGTGCGCACAGCTGGGGTATCTCGGTGAACGTCTCGTGGGTCGACGTGGATGGCGAGGAGCTGCCGATTCCGCAGCGGGCGTAAGGTCGCCGCCCGTCCGATCCGATCGATAGTCGGGGATGAGCCTTGCCGGGAATCTCTCCGATCTGAGCCTGCCCGAGCTGCTGCAGGTGATCGCCATGTCTCGCAAGACAGGGGCGCTGGAGATTTGCTCCGAGCGCGGCGGCGTGGCGTGGCTGGGCGTGCGCTCCGGCAGCATCGTGCGGGTGGCGCTCGGCTCGGGGGATCTCGAGCGCGAGCCCATCCTGAAGCGAGCCGGTCTGGCGCAGGATGCGCCTTCGGATCTCGTGGAGGCGGCGCTCTGGGAGGCGGCCGTCCACGCGACCCTGCGCATCTTCGAATGGACCGATGGTGACTTCACGTTCGAGCCGCTCGCCGACCCCACGCTTTCGTGGCGCGGGCCGGCGGGCGTGATCCTGCGCAGCCCCCTCTCCTCCGATTTCCTCGCGCTCGAGGGCGCGAGGCTCGAGGACGAGAGCTCGAGCGCAGCGGCGAGCGCACGCGAGCTCGAGCGCGCGACACCTCCCGAGGCGGTCTGCTCGCCGGTCTCGGCGCCGACTGCGCGCCCGTCCTCGCTGATCTGTGTCGATGCCGAGCTTCCCGTGCTCGAACGCCTGAAGCGCGGCCTGCAATCCGACGGCACGCGCATCCACATCTTTCAGAGCGCGGCGGACGCGCTGAAGCGCTTCAAGCAGTATCTCGCCAGCGGAGAGACGCCCGCTCTGATCGTCGGAAGCATGATCGACGATCCGTTCGAGGCGCACCGAGGGCTGGGCTGGCGGCGCTTCGCCGGACGGGTGCTCGGCATCGCCCCGCGGGCGCGCGTGATCATCGTCGCGCGGTCGGGCGAGCGCGTCGCTGCGCCCGGCTTTGCGGTCGTGGCCCGCCCCGCTCCCCAGGGTGCCAGCGAGCGCGACCAGCAGAGGTTCCTGGAGGAAGTCGAGAGCGCGCTCACCGGCCGTGCGTAAAGCGCCTCGGCTCCGCGTCCGATAGGTGCGGCGTATTCGCTTGGGACTTGCGCACCGAGGAGTCGCGCTTGATCGCAGCCTGCCCCCAGTGTCAGACACGTTTCCGACTCGCGCGGGAGAAGCTCGGCCCGCAGGGCGCGCGCATCCGCTGCAGCCAGTGCCAGACGGTGTTCCGCGTCCAGGCGCCCGATGCGGCAGGACCGCTCACCCCCGCCGAGTCCCGGCCGAGTCCGGTCGCTGCGCCGGCCGCGCCCGCGCCGGCGGCACCACCTGCGCCCCCGAAACCGCAGCCCCCGATCGCGCACGCGCTGATCGCGGAGCCGGATGCGGAGCTCGCGAAAGGCATCGCCGATCTCTGCGCGCGCTGGCGCATCTCGTCGGAAATCGTCGAGGATGGTGCAGACGCGCTGCTCGCGATCTTCCGGAGCCCGCCCAAGCTCGCGCTGCTCGGCGCCGGGCTTCCGTCGTTCTCGGCCGAGAAGCTGTGCGAGATCGTGCGGCGATCCGGCACTCCCGAGGCTCCGAAGCTGGTCCAGGTCGCGGTGGCCTCGGAGCCGCCCGTGTCCGGCTTCGAAGCCGACGCGATGCTCGAGCCCGCGGATCTGCCCGCGGGCCTGGCCGCCGTTCTGGAGCGGCTCGGCATCGGCGCCAAGCCGGTCGAGGCGCCGCTGAAGCCGGCGCCCGTAGCCGTCGCGGCTCCGCAGCCTGCGGCCGCCGCAGCGCCCGCGCCGCCCGCGCCGGCGAAGCCGACGCGTCCCGCACCTTCGAGCGATCCCGAGATCGCGGCCGCCGAGCGACTCGCGCGCATCGCCGTCTCGGACGTGATCCTCTACAACGAGCAGAAGTTCGCGGCCGCAGCGCAGGCTGGAAACGCGGCGAAGGCGCTCGCGACCGAGCTCGAAGAGGCGCGGCAGCACTTCAACTCGCGCGTTTCGCCGATCGTGCGCCAGAACCGCGACTTCCTGCGCGAGGAGCTCGAACGGCGCGCGGCCCAGCGCAAGGCCTGAGTCCGGGCGGGCGGGACGCGCGCGACTCCCGCTAGAATCCGCCGCGATGCGCGAGCGGTCGAGGTGGGACAGAACGGGCGGTGCGATCGCCGTGTCGATCGCGTGTCTGCTCGCAAGTTCCGCGTGCGGCTATCGGCCGCTCGACGGCAGATCCGCCTTCGGGCCGGGCGTGCGCACGATCGAGCTCTACGCCTTCGAGAACGCCTCGCGCGAGCCCGGCTTCGAGCAGCAGGTCGCCGACGCCATGGTCGAGGAATTCGCGCGCCGGGCCTGGCTCGAGCCCGTGCTCCAGGGCCAGGTCGTGCGCCCCGACCTGATCATGACCGGACGGCTGCGCAGCGCGGACGTGCGCTCGAACTCGTACTCGGCCGGGGGCCTCGCTCTCGAGCAGCGCGTCGAGGTGGTCTTCGACGTGAGCGTTCGCGAGCGGGAATCCGGGAAGGTCGTCTATCGTCATCCGGACTTCCGTCTCCGCGAGGTCTTTCAGTCGAGCGCCGATCCGCAGGTCTCCGCCAGCAACAAGGAGCAGGCGCTGCGCCGGGTCGCGAGTTCGATCGCAGAGCGCGTGCACGATGAGCTCTTCCAGAGGTTCTGAATCGAAGTCCTCCCCTGGGGCCGAGCCTCCGGGGGCTCGAGCGCCGATCGCCCCGGTCGTGCTGATCGAGGGTCCCGAGGCGAGCTTGCGCGATGCTGCGCTCGCCGAGCTTCGCGAGCGGGCTCTCGCCGACGCGCCACGCGACTTCAACGAGGACCGCTTCGACTTCACCGTCTCGGGGACCGAGCCGGCCGCGATCGTCGGCGCCGCGCGCACGCTGCCCATGATGGCGCGGACGCGTCTGGTGCTCGTGCGCGGCATCGGCGAGAAGCGTGCGCAGGCCTTCACCGAGGGCGCGCTGCTCGAGTACCTGGAGGCGCCGCTCGAGAGCACCTGTCTCGTGCTCGAGGCGGCGAGCGTCGATAAGCGCCAGCGTTGGGTGAAGCGGATCGCCAAGATCGGGCAGGTGATCGACTGTACCGGACCGAGCCGACCGGCCGACGTGCGACGCTGGATCGACGCTCGCCTCGCCGAACGGAGCCTGCGCTGCGGAGGCGGCGTGGCCGCCGCGATCTTCGATCTGGTGGGCCCGGATCTCGACCGGCTCTCGCTCGAGATCGAGAAGCTCTGCCTGCATGCAGGAGAGAGCCGGAGCATCGACGTGGATGCGGTCGGCGAGCTGGTCGGGCAGGTGCGGCCGCGGGCGCTCTACGAGCTCACCGATGCGATCGGCGAGCGCCGGCTGGCGAGCGCGCTGCGCCTGGTCGCGGAGCTCTGCGAGCAGGGAGAGGCGCCGCTGGCATTGCTTGGGGCTCTGGCGAATCACTTCCGCAAGCTGCTGCGCGCCCGCGAGGTCCGTCCGTTCGAGTCGGCCGAGGTGCAGAAGCGCTTGGGCGTGCACCCGTATGCCGCGCAGAAGCTCGTCGATCAGGCGAAGCGCTTCGAGCCCAGGCGCCTGCGCTCGTGTCTGGAGGCGGTCCGGAGCACCGACGCGGCGCTGAAGGGCGGACTTCCGATCGCTCCGCGGCTCGCGATCGAGCGGCTGGTGCTGGCCGTGTGCGCTTGAGGCGCTCTAGCGCTGGGCGAGCTTCGCGAGCCGCGAGACGGTTCGCGAGACGGTTCGCTTGTGCACGACGCCCTTGCTCGACGCCTTTCGCAGCAGCCGTTCAGCGCTCTGCAGCAGCTCCTGCTTCGTCTCGGCTCCAGCGCCCGCGGCTTCGCGCAGCTTGCGGACGGCGCCGCGCACGGTCTTGCGGATCTGATTGTTCCGGGCGCGCTTCTTCAGCGACTGGGTGTGCCGTTTCTTGGCCGAGCGATGGGTAGCCATGGAGACCTCCGAGCGAGCGGGTAAGTACCCCGGGGCGGCGGCGGTGTCAACGGAGAGCCGCGCCGGGCTCTCGCGCTCCGCGGGCGTCGTCGCCGGCGCGACCCTGGCCAGCCGGGTTCTCGGCCTGCTCCGCGACAGCGCGATCGCCTTCGCGCTGCCGGTCGCCGCGAGCGACGCGTTCTTCGTCGCGTTCACGATCCCCAACCTGCTGCGCCGGCTGGTCGGCGAGGGCGCGCTCACGGTCGCCTTCGTGCCGGTCTTCAGCCAGACGCTGCAGCGCTCGCACGACGATGCACGCAGGTTCTTCCGCGCGATCTGGACGCTCGCGCTGGTCCTGACCTCGGCCATCTGCGTGCTCGGAATCGTCTACGCGGGGCCGCTGGTGATCGCGTTCGCGCCCGGCTACCAGTCCGACCCCGACAAGCTCGCGCTCACCACGACGCTGCTCCGGCTCTGCTTTCCCTACGTGGTGAGCCTGTCGCTGGTGGCGGTCGCGATGGGCGCGCTGAATGCGCTGGGCCACTTCTTCCGGCCGGCGATCGCGCCGGTCTGGCTGAACGTCTGCCAGATCGCGGCCGTGTTCGCGGGCGTCGCGTTCTTCACCACGCCGGTGCTGGCGCTCGGAGTCGGCGTGATCGTCGCGGGCGTGCTGCAAGTCTGGCTGCAGCTGCGCCCGCTGCGCGAGCGCGGCTTCGCGCCGCAGCTCCTGTTCGCGCCCGGAGATCCGGCGGTCCGGCGCCTGAGCTGGATCCTGCTGCCGTCGCTGCTCGGCGCCTCGGCCTACCAGCTGAACACGATCACCACGCGCGCGATCGCGAGCTTCTTCGGCGACGGCCCGGTCTCGTACCTCTACTACGCGACGCGCCTGCTCGAGCTGCCGCTGGGTGTGTTCGTGTTCGCGCTCTCGATGGCGAGCCTGCCCTCGCTCTCGCGCCTGGTCGGGAAAGGGGACCGAGTCGAGCTGCAGCGCTCGTTCGCGGAGACGCTCGGGCTCTCGCTCGCGCTCGCGCTGCCGTGCAGCGCGGGGCTGATCCTGCTGCGCGAGCCGATCGTCGCGCTGCTCTTCGGTTGGAATCCCGATCATTTCGGCTCCGAGGCGGTGCGGCTCTGCGCGCTGGCGCTGCTCTACTACACGCTCGGGCTGGTTCCGATCTCGCTCGCGCGTATCTACGTGAACCTCTGCGTCGCGCACGAGAACACTCGCACGGGCGCGCAGGCGGCCGTGGTGAGCCTGATCGTGAACGTCCTCGGGGCGCTGCTGCTGGTCGGGCCGCTGCCCTACGGCACGCTCTGGGACTCCGTGATCGACGTGCAGCGCGCCCTGGTCGTGGCCGACTTCGGCTTCCTGGGACTCGCGGTGGCGACCACGCTCGCGGCGGCGGCGAACGCGGTCTGGGTCATGAGCGCGGCGCACCACCGCTACGGCGCGAATCTCCCCGCGCGCGCCTGGATCGGCTACCTGCGCCTGGTCGCCGCGACCGGCGTTCTCTCGCTGGCCGTCGGGATCGGGGTCTGGCTCCTGCCCGCGCCGGAGCGGGTCTCGCCGCTCGCCGCGCTGCAGCTCTTCGGACTGATCGGGCTTGGCGGACTCGCCTACCTCGGCGGGCTCTGGCTGTTCCGCGCGCACGAGTTCGAGCTCGTGCGGAGGCTCGCCGGGCGCCTGCTTCGCGCTCCCCGTCGCTGCTGAGACGGCGCCCCTTCAGCGGGCGCAGCGAGCCGCCGAATCATCAGGCAGGTCGACCTTTTGCATCGAGAGGAGAGGGGTGCGCGGCGATCCGCGAACTTGCTCGGCGTGGCTGGCGCCATTGGCGCTGCTGGCGCTCATCTGGCTCGCGCCCGACGTGCGCGCGGACGCCGAGGTGCGCCGCGCCGATCCGCTCGAGGTGCCGACCGGGGAGCCGCCGCAGCCCGAGGGCGCGGCTGCGCTCGCGAGTCCCGAACGGATTCGCGCGGCCGCCGCGGTGCTGCGCGAGCACGGACACTCGGAGCTCCCGGTGCTCGCATGGGCGCTGCTCGCCTCCGCGCGCTCGCAGCAGCAGGGAGAGCTCGTCGAGCTCGCGGTCGAGCTCGCCCCTCGCTCTCCCGGGGTTCGCTTCGAGGCGGCGCGGCTTTCGCGGGATCCGCGCGAGCTCGTCGCCGCGCTGGTCGCGCTCGCGCAGGATTTCCCCGGAATTCTCTGGCTCGTCTCGCTGGCGGCCATGTCGCTGCTCGGCGGCCTGCTCGCGCTCGCGCTCGGAGCCTGTCTGGTCGCGGCCCTGCGCGGGCTGCCGCTGCACGGTCACGCGCTCGGGCACCGGCTCCGGGCCACGGAGCCGCCTGCCTGGCCAGGCGTTCTGCTCTGCGTCGCGGGCTTCTGTGTTCTGCCACTCTTTGGTGTCGGTGGGGTTCTGGTCGCGGCGACGGCGGGCGCGCTCGGCGCGCTGAGGCTCGACCGCGATCAGGCGCTGCGGCTCGCGCTGATGCTGGGCGCGCTCGGCGTCGCGCTCGGGCTCGGGCTCGAGCGGGTCACGCCGGCGCTGGTCGCCGCGAGCCGAGAGTCGGATCTGATCGCCGCCTGGCGCATCGATCGGGGCGAGGCGCTGCCGGGGGATCTCGCGAGCGTGGAGCGAGCGAGCGCGCGGGACCCGGGCGATCTGCTGCTTCGCTTCGCGCTGGCCACGGACCGGAAGCGGCGCGGAGATCTCTCGCACGTGGTCGAGTTGCTCGGCGACCCGTTGACGAGCCCGGAGCCTGCGCTGCGCTCGGCATCGTTCAATCTGCGCGGGATCGCGCGCCTGGCGGAGGGAAATCTCAGCGAGGCGATTCCCGCGTTCGAGCGCGCGCGTGCGGCCGACGAGACCGCTCCGGTGATGTTCAACCTCTCGCAGGCGTACGGCCGGGCCTTGCTGCTCTCGGAGCAGCAATCCGCTTTCGCGGCTGCGAGCTCCCTCGACGACCACCTCGTGAACAGGTACCTGGCCGCCGAGGGCGCGAGCGTGCACTCGGTGCTGATCCAGGCTCCGCTCTCGCTGCCGCTCTATCTGTCGCGTGCGCTCGAGCAGAGCGCCGAGTCCAAGGCTCTCGCGCGCGAGCTTCGCGAGCGGCTGCTCGGCCCGCTCGAGCCCGACCGCCTCTGGATGGCGCTGCCGCTGATCGGCGCGATCGCCTTCCTGCTCCATCGCGGATCCGTCACGCGCTGCAGCCGCTGCCAGCGTCCGCTCTGTAGCCATTGCTCGCGTGAGGCGATGCTCGTGGGCACCTGCACTCCGTGCGTGCGGCTCTTCGCGAGCCGCGACACCACCGATCCGCGCATGCGCAAGCAGCAGCTGGACCTCGATCGGAGCCGCGAGCGCCACGCGCAGATCCGTCTCGCGCTCGGAGGTCTGCTCGCGCCCGGCGCGGCCGATCTGGTCGAGGGCCGCCGGCTGCGCGGCGCGGCGTCTCTCTTCACGCTCGGCGTCGGCCTGGCCATGCTCTGTGCTCCGGCGGTGCTGCCGCAGCCCTGGGACCTCGGGGCTCTCGGGCTTGCGGCGCCGTACGCGCTCGGCGCGCTGCTCGTTGCACCGCTGTACGCGCTCGGGCTGTCCGCGGCACTCGGGCGACTGTCGGGCTCGAGGCGCGGCTCATGAGTCTCCAGGGGGTTCTCGCGGACTTTCCCGTCGCCGACGTGTTCCAGCTGATCTCGCAGCCGCGAAAGTCCGGCGTGCTCGAGGTCGAGCGGCGCGGGCGCACGCTCGAGATCTACTTCCTCGAGGGACAGGTGCTCTCGGCCCGACCCGCCGAGACACGCCCGGACGGGGCTCTGGCGGGCTACCTGCTGCGCACCGGCGCGCTCTCCGAGGCGACGCTCGCCGAGGCGCGCAAGCGCCAGGACGAGACGCTCGAGGCGCTCGCTCCGACGCTTCTGCAGCTGGATCTCGTCTCGCGCGCGGACCTCGAGCAGGTCACCAAGCTCGCGACCGGCGACACCATCTTCGAGCTGTTCCTCTGGGACGAGGGTCGCTTCGCGTTCCGTCCCGACGACGTCACGCCTGGCCCGTGCGACAAGCCGATCGCGGCCGAGATGGTTCTGCTCGACGCGCTGCGCATGCGCGACGAGTGGGTGACGATCCAGAACGGCCTGCCGGATCTCGCCGTCGTGCTCGCGCCCACCGTCGAGCTCGAGGGCTTCCGCCAGAAGCGCGCCTCGATCGAGGCCGATTCGGGCGTCCCCGGCAAAGAGCTCGAGGCGTTGTTCGGCTTTGCGAACGGCCGGATCGCGGCCAGGCGCGTGATCGACCTCTCGCGTCTGGGCACGTTCCAAGGCGCGCGCGGTCTGGTCGCGCTGATGCGCGGCGGAATGCTCCGCGCGGCCGAACTCGAGCCCAGTGCGGAGCCGCCGGTCCGACGCGACGCTGCGCGAGCTCCGCTGGCCGCCTGCGCGATTCTGGCGGCCTGCGCCGTTCTCGCCTTCGGGCTGCTCGTGGTGCGGCCGAGCCGGCTGTCGCCGCCGCCGCTCGGGGGCGACCCGATCGAGGCGCTCCGAGGTGAGACCGCAAACGATCGCCTGAGGGCTGCGCTCGAGGTCCATCGCTGGGTACACGGCGCCTACCCGGAGTCGCTCGCAGAGCTCGACGCAACGCATGCGCTCTTGGCGGCCGTTCCGCTCGACCGGTACAGTTACGCCCGCTCGTCCCTCGGCGGATTCACGCTCTGGAGAGTCCGCCCCTAGCCGGAGGTCGATTGGCCGACGAAGATCCGCTGATCCTCGATGACAACGCGCTGGCCCAGATCGTCTACGGGGAGAACGATCGCAACCTGCGCAAGCTCGAGCAGCAGATCGGCGTCCGGATCCAGGCGCGCGGCAACCGCGTGCGGGTGAGCGGCCCGGCGCTGGAGTCCAAGGTCGCCCGTCGCGTGATCCGCGACCTGTACGATCTGGCGGGCGCGGGCGCGCCGATCGACGATTCCGACCTGCGGCAGGCGGTGAGGATGGCGGAGGAGCCGGGCTCCGAGCCTGCGCGGGCGCTCGCCTCGGGCTCCGGCATCGAGGTCGGTCGGCGCAAGCGAATCCTTCCCCGGACGGAGACCCAGCGGGTCTACCTGGAGACGATCGCCGAGTCGTCGCTCACGTTCGGGATCGGCCCCGCCGGCACCGGCAAGACATATCTGGCGATGGCGATGGCGGTGCAGTCGCTGCTGCGCCGGGAGGTCGGGCGGATCGTGCTCACGCGGCCGGCGGTCGAGGCGGGCGAGAAGCTCGGCTTTCTGCCCGGCTCGCTCTACGAGAAGATCGACCCGTACCTGCGGCCCCTCACCGACGCCCTGCACGACATGATGCACGGCGAGGAGGTCGCGCGGCGGATGGATCGCGGCATCATCGAGATCGCGCCGCTCGCCTTCATGCGCGGGCGCACGCTGAACGACGCGTTCATCATCCTCGACGAGGCGCAGAACACCACATCCGAACAGATGCGGATGTTCCTCACGCGGATGGGCTTCGACAGCAAGGCCGTGATCAACGGCGACGTCACCCAGATCGACCTGCCGCGCGGCACCGTCTCGGGGCTGATCGAGGCGCGAAAGGTGCTCGACGGCGTGCCCGGAATCTCCTTCGTGCAGTTCTCCGAGAAGGACGTCGTGCGCCACCCGCTGGTCCAGGAAGTGATCCGCGCCTACGAGAAATTCGAGGCGGAACGCTAGTCGTGGCGAAGGCCGAGGCGAAGCCGCGGGCCGCCCCGCAGCGCCGTGGCATCCTCGGCGGGCTCGAGGTGCGCCCTTCGGGGCCGGTCCTGCTCGCGAGCGCACTCGCGGGTTGTCTGCTGCTCTCGGCGCTTCTCACGCTCGAGGTCGCTCCCACCTCGAGCGCCGGACGCGGGGGGCGCCCGATCGCGGTCGGCGACATCTCCGAGCGCGACGAGAAGGCGCCGACGGCGATCACGGTCTCGGATCCGCAGGCCACCGAGAAGCTCCGCCGGGAGGCGGTAGAGAAGTCTCCCACCGTCTACGACTTCGACGAGAATCGCGCCTCGGCGCTGCGCGAGAGCATCGCGAAGGCGTTCGCCGCGGCGCGCGCGGCGCTCGCCCAGGCGCCGCCGAAGCCGGTCGACGAGTCGGCGCTACGCTCGCCGGCGGCCGTCTTCGTCGAGACGCTCGGCGGCAAGGCGCCGGTTCCGGAGCCGTCCCTCCGCCATCTCGAGAAGAGCGGCTTCCCGGTCGACGACGAGCGTATCGTGGCCCAGCTCGTCGAGAGCGTGTCTGCGCGAATGATCGTCGACGAGACCGCGGAGTTCGAGCGCCACGTGCAGGCGGGAACCGTGCTGGTCCGCGACCTGGGCTCCGGAAACGAGCGCGCGCTGAAGAGCCCGCAGCGGGTGCTCTCCGCGGAAGGCGTTCGCGAGCAGCTGGAGCGCAGCTCGGAGGCGGTGCTCTCCGGAGCGCCGCCGGCGACGCGCGCGGCGCTGCTGCCGCTGGCGCAGGCGCTGGTGCGACCGAACCTGAACTTCAATCTCCGCGCGACGGACGAGCGCCGCAAGGCCGCCGAGGCGAGCGTGAAGGAGGCGACGATCTCGCTGCGGAAAGGCGAGATCATCGTGCGCGACGGCGATCCGATCACCGAGCGCCACGTCCTGATCCTGGAGGGGATCCGCGCGCAGCAGAGCACGCTCTCGCAATTGAGCGTCTTCGCCGGCGTCGCGATCCTGCTCTTGCTGCTGATGCGTGTGGTCTGGCGTTTCGGCGCGACCAGCCTGCTGCGATTCCCGCGCCGCACCAAGGACGCCTGGTTCCTGCTCACGACGCTGGTGGCGACGGCGCTCGGAACGTCGATCGGCCTCTTCCTCTCCGACACCCTCGGCGACAGCCCGCGACTGCAGCCCCTGGTCGAGCAGTGGCCCAACGTGCTTCTTCTGGCGCTTCCGATCGCGGCGGGAACGATGCTCGTGCGCATGGTGCACAGCGCCGAGACGGCCGCGCTCTTCGCGGTTCTCGTCTCGCTCGTCACGGGCTTTCAGGTGCACGGCGACCTCGGCTTCGCGATCTACGCGCTGGTCGGCTCGCTCACGGCGGCGGTCGGGGCCGCGCGCGTCACCCAACGCGGGACGCTGCTACGAGCGGGACTCCGGGTGGGCCTGGCGAACTCGGTGGTCGCGGTCGCGCTACTCCTGCTCGGCAATCACTTCTCGCCGCTGGTCGGAATCCTGGCCGTCTCGCTCTCGCTGCTCTCGGGCGCGCTCTGCGGCGTGCTGGTCTCGGGACTGGCGCCGCTGGTCGAGTCGGTGTTCTCGTACACGACCGCGATCAAGCTTCTGGAACTCGCCAACCGCGAACAGTCGCTGCTGCGCGACCTGGAGCTGCGGGCGCCGGGCACCTACCACCACAGCATGATGGTGGGGCACCTCGCGGAGATGGCGGCCGAGGAGATCGGGGCCAACGCGCTGCTCGCGAAGGTCGCCGGCTACTACCACGACATCGGCAAGATGCGCAGGCCGCAGTTCTTCGTCGAGAACGTGGCGGTCACTCAGGGCGAGAACCGCCACGAGAAGCTCTCGCCGTCGATGTCCGCGCGAATCATCCAGGCGCACGTCAAGGACGGCGTCGAGATGGCGGAGAAGGAGAAGCTGGCGCTGCCGATCCGGCAGGGAATCGCCGAGCACCACGGCACCAGCGTGATCCGCTTCTTCTACGAGAAGGCCAAGGAGCTGGCCGACCCCGAGAAGGGCGATCTGGTCGCCGAGCACGACTACCGCTATCACGGTCCGAAGCCGCAGACGCGGGAGGCCGGAATCCTGATGCTCGCCGATTCGGTCGAGGCCGCGTCGCGCACGCTCGTCGACACCTCGCCCGCGCGCGTGCAGCAGCTCGTGCAGCGCATCATCAACAACTACTTCCGCGACGGACAGCTCGACGACTGCAGCCTGACGCTCCGGGATCTGCATTCGATCGCGCGAAGCTTCATCGAGACGCTCTCCGCGATCCGTCACGAGCGGATCGACTACCCGGCGGCGACCGACGCGTTCGGCCGGAGGATGGAAGAGGGTGGGGATGAAGGTCCATCTGAACGCGAGCCGCGCTCCGGAGGTCGATCGGAGGGCGCTCGCGAGAAGCGCGAGGACGATCTTAGGCGCCTTGGGCTCGACTGACGCCGAGCTCTCCGTGACGCTGGTGGACGATCTCGAGATCACGCGCCTCGCCGGGGAGTACGGGCGCCGGCCGCGCGCGACGGACGTGCTCTCGTTCGCGCTCGCCGAGGGCCCGGGAGCGGAGTTCGCGGGCGGCGTGCTCGGGGACGTGGTGATCTCGCTCGACACCGCGAAGCGTCAGGCGGCGGCTCGCGGCGTGCCGATCGCGATCGAGCTCGACGATCTCTTGATCCACGGCTGCCTGCACCTGCTCGGAATGGACCACCTGCGCGCGGCCGACCGGGCGCGAATGCGCGCGCTCGAGGCGCACCTGCGCTGGGAGCTGCGGCGCCTGGCGTGACGCTCCGAACCCGCATCGCGCACGCGCTTCTCTTCGCGATCACGCTCGCGCTCGCGTTTCCGTTTCGCGCGGGTGAGCTCCGCTTCGACCTTGGAGCCGCGGCGGGCTGGCTGGCGCTGGCGCCGCTCGCCGCGCTGCTGCGCGATCTGGGCCCGCGCGCGGCGTTCAAGTGGGCGTTCTTCTCCTCGTGGCTCGGCTTCACCCTGATCGTGTTCTGGCTCTACGTGGTCGTGACCGTGCACGGCGGCGCGCCGGCGATCGCGGGCGTGGCAGCGGTGTTGGTGGTCTCGGGGGTGTTCGCGGCGCACGCGGGCGCGGCCGGCGCTCTCTGGGTCTGGCTCGCGCCGCGCGCGGGCCGCGCGGCGGCGCTGGTATTGCCCGCGGCCTGGCTGGTGATGGAGCACCTGCGCGGTTTCGACTTCCTGGGCGGGTTCACCTGGGCGTCGCTCGGCTACGCCACGCATCTCGACCTGCCGATGCTCGGGCTCGCTTCGCTCGGAGGCGTACACGCGCTCTCGTTCGTCACCGCCCTCGCGGGCACGCTGCTCGGGCTCGGCCGCTGGCCCGCGGCGCTCGCCGTCGTAGCGGTCGCGCACGGGATCGGCTTCCTCGCGCTCCCGTCGGCTTCGGATCTCGCCGCGCCGCGCGACCCGCCGCTGCGCGTGGCGATGGTCCAGGGGAACATCCCGCAGGGCGAGAAGTGGGATCCGGCCCGCGCGCAGCGGAACTTCGACGTGCATCTGGAGCTCTCGCGGGCGGTGGCCGCCGAGAGACCCGACCTGATCCTCTGGCCGGAGTCCGCGCTCCCCGGATTCCTCGAGGCGCAGCCGGAGTTCCGCGATCCGCTGCTCGCGCTCGCAAGCGAGATCGACGTTCCGCTCGTGGTCGGCGGGATCGGCCTCTCCCGCGTGCCCGGCGAACGAATGCCGCTGCTCCACAACAGCCTCTTCGTCGTCACGCCTTCACAGGGAGTCGTCGACCGCTACGACAAGACCGTGCTGGTGCCGTTCGGGGAGTACGTGCCGCTGCGTTCGCTGCTGGGCTTCCTCTCGGCCGTCGCGAGCACGCTCGCCGATCTCTCCGACATCAGCCCGGGAGCGGGCGCGCGGCCGCTGCGCGGGCTCTCGGAGTTCGAGCCCGCGCAGACGCCGGTCGGGCTGATCTGCTACGAGGCGGTCTATCCCGAGCTGGTGCGCGCGGCGGTGCGCGGCGGCGCGCAACTGCTGATGAACCTGACCAACGACGCCTGGTACAGCCGCACCAGCGCCCCCCACCAGTTCCTCGCGATCGCCGCGCTTCGCTCGGCCGAGAACGGCCTGCCGATGCTTCGCGCCGCGAACACCGGCGTGAGCGCCGTGATCGACGCCCGCGGCGTGGTGCTGCGCGAGACTCCGATCTTCGAGCGACTCACGCTCACTGCCGAGATCCCGCCGGGACGGAAGAAGCCGACCGTCTACACGCGAGTCGGTGACTGGCCGATCGCGGCGTCGTGGCTGCTGCTCGTCGGCTGCGCCGGATTCACTCTGCTGCGCCGTTCGACCCTCGCCCCGCCGGGCCGGCCGATGCGCCCGGTCGATCGGGTCGAGCCGCTGGACTGATCTCCGGCTCGCAGGCATGCCCCGCCAGGGCTCATTTGCTATGAACGGAACTCGCCAAGGGGGAGTCCGTGTCCGAAGACTTGAGCGCCAGGATTCGCGAGCTTCGG
>Ga0194120_10001646_pt1 | contig 40209 bp, 22 predicted proteins | sample TA2MahCa65mmetaG_FD_148642 | JGI IMG/M metagenome (GOLD analysis project Ga0194120, IMG submission 148642) | Freshwater microbial communities from Lake Tanganyika, Tanzania - TA2015019 Mahale Deep Cast 65m | ecosystem: Environmental > Aquatic > Freshwater > Lake | place: Tanzania: Lake...
ACTTAACAGCCCGCAAAGATCGACGAGCACGTCAACGATGAAACACCCACCGAATTGCCATCGCTGGTGCTCCCCCAGACCGGGCCAAGTGCGAGAATTCGCGTGACATCCAGCGGCCAGTTGTTTGGGGCGAAGAGTTACACGCCTGGAGACGACGCCTCAAACGAATTCCGAGGCTTCGTTCCTTTGTTGGCTTCTGTTCTGCACTGATTTCTGAATATAAGAAAATGAAGGTGATGAAGGATGGCTGACCACGCCAATTCTCTTTGATAAGCTCACGCCATGATGATGCCCCATGACAGACTGACTCGCCGTGAGACAATACTCCGTGCCGGTGCTGGCTTCGGCGCTCTCCCGCTGTCGTGGCTGTTGCAGTCTTCGTTGAGATCAGCCGAATTCGAAAACTCCCCTGTGTCGTCTCACCGCGTGAAGGTGCCGCATCGGTTTGGTCGGGCGAAGTCGGTCATCTTTCTGTTCATGGAAGGGGGGCCGAGCCATATCGACACGTTTGATCCGAAGCCGAAGCTCAATGAATTGGCGGGGCAAAAGCTGCCGCCGAGTTTCAAGCCGGTGATTTTGTCGATGGGGGAGGTGGATGCTCCGCTGTTTCCGTCGAAACGGAAATGGGCGAGGCACGGCGAGAGCGGGTTGTGGGTCAGCGATTGGTTGCCTCACACGGCCGAGTGCATGGACGACATTGCGGTGGTGCGGTCGTGTTGGACGAACGGCATCAATCATTCGGGGGGCGTCTGCCAGATGAACACCGGCGTGACGATCGCCGGACGGCCGTCGTTGGGTGCGTGGGTCAGCTACGGCCTCGGCACCGAGAACCAGAACATGCCGGCGTTCGTCGTGCTGCAAGATGGCAAGGACGAGGTCGTCAACGGGCCGCGCAATTGGGGATCGGGCTTCATGCCGGCGGTCTATCAGGGAGTGCGGCTGCAAAGCGGCAAGACGCCGATCCCGAATCTCGATAACCCCGAAGGGGTGAACTCGGAGCAGCAGCGCGGCAAGCTCGATTTCCTGACGCAACTCAACCGGCAACACGCGGCGACTCGGCCGCAGCAGACCGAACTGGATGCTCGCATTCAGGCGTATGAGCTGGCGTTTCGGATGCAGGCGTCGGCTCCGGAAGCGGTCGAACTGTCGCAAGAGACTGCCGACACGCAAGCGCTGTACGGCATCGACCAGAAAGAGACGGAAACGTTCGGCCGCATGTGCCTGCTGTCTCGGCGGCTGGTCGAGCGAGGTGTCCGCTTCGTGCAATTGTATTCCGGCAGCGGCAGCAAGTGGGACGCTCACAAAGGGATCGAAGCGAATCACTCGAAGCTGTGCCGCGCGACCGATCAACCGGTCTCTGGCCTGCTGCGCGATCTGAAGCGTCGCGGACTGCTCGACGAAACGCTGGTGATCTGGGGGGGCGAATTCGGCCGCACTCCGATGAGCGAACAAGGTGACGGCCGCGACCACAACCCCTACGGCTTCACCATGTGGTTCGCCGGCGGCGGAGTCAAGGGCGGTCAAACGATCGGCACCACCGACGAGATCGGTCTGCACGCCGTCGAAGATCGCCTGCACGTCCACGACCTGCACGCGACGGTCTTGAGTTCACTCGGTGTCGATCACATGGAGTTGGTCTATCGCCATAAGGGCCGCCCCGAACGTGCGACGCTGAATGAAGGCATCGTCTGCAAGAAGTTGTTCGCGTAATCGTGGAAGTCGGTGCGAGAGGAGACGAATGCGACCGCCCGAATGCTTGGCAATTGGCCAGCCTCGCGTTTAACGTGCTGCCACACTTCTTCTCCTTCTCTCTCAGGAGCCTCTCATGCCAAACCAGACTTCGTTGGAACAGATTGAATTGGCGGAACTCACGCAGGTGGTGGACGACGCGCGCGTCGCTACGGACCCGTTCAAGTTGATTGCGGCGACGCGGACGTTGCTCGACACGCGTCTGGCGGACTTGAAGACCAAGGATGCCGCCACGCTGACGACGGAAGCGGGCCGAGCGACCGCGTCGGCCAATGTGCGAGCAGCGCTCGATCAGCTTCGCACGCTGCTGAGGGACGGGTTCCATTTCATCCAAGGGTTGGGAAGTTTCGCCATCAGCGACGCGGATCGGTTGGGCGTGTTCACGGCCTATGGTTGGGAGAGCGGTCTGGTCGGCGACTTCAACGACGCGCGGATTGAGTCGTTGGCGAATCAAGCGATCACCGCGACGCCGGGGATTGCCGATCCGGCGCATCGGTATCCGGCCGCGTTGTTGGCGTTGATCACCACGCAGCTTGGGATCGTGAACACGAATCAGCCACTGGCGACGGGGGGCACGGCGCAGGCGGCGACCGACGCTCGCGACGCCGCGCTGGAGTTGCTGCAAATGATCAACGCCCGCGTGCGGTTCTTCTACTGCAACGCCAGCGATGATCTGGACCAGACCGCCGAACTGGTGAAGATCGGCCGCCAACCCCGCCGAGCCTCCGGCGACGCCGAGCCGCAGCCATTGCCGTTGGCTCCCGGCCCGGTGACGTTGAACGCCACCGCCTTGACGCTGACCGCTCCCGCGCTCCCCGACCACGCCACGACCTTGCGAGCCTACCGCCGCCCGGCCGGCGGCACGGCCGAACTGGCCGGCACCTCCGCGACCGCCACCGTCTCGGTCGTCCAACTCGGCCCGCTGACCTCCGGAGTCACCTACGAGTTCTGGCTCGTCGGCAAAAACTCCCAAGGCGAAGGCCCGGAAAGCAACCACATCACGCACGTCGCAACGTGACCGTACCAGGACGAGCAACCAACGCTCGGATTTCCGAAGTCTCTCAATCCGCGACCAGCGAATTGGCCGAGTTAGCCCGCGCGCAAGGATGTTGGTGATAGCCCGCGCGCGGCCTATCACTGAGGAAGCCATTCTGAAGAAGCTCGAAAATGCGTTGCAAATTCAGGGCTCAGCGATAGTTTGGTTTCGCGTTTGAACGATCTCGCCAATCGCAGCCTCCGACAAAGGCCGCGCGCGGGTCACTTCACTGTTCTGTCGCGCAGGAGACCACCATGTCAGAAACTTTGCTACTTCTCGCCGTGACCGACACAATCTGGTCGCGATTGGGTGTTTGCGCCGTTGCCTCACTCGTTGGTGCACTGTTCATTTTTATTGGATTGCAAAACATCAAGACCAAAACCGCAGAGGAAAGCGGCAAGCGACGCCTCGTAAACAAGGTGTTTGGACAAAGCAACACCTACGAAGGATCGAAGGCCGTACTGATTGGATGGATTCGTGTGATCTGCGGCGTATGTGCAATAATATTCGGGGTTGTTTTCCTTTTCGTTGGGCCGTTCTTGGCTAAATGACCACTGAGTCAAGTTTTCAACTGCGCCGTTGTGGGCCTTGATGCTACGATCGCGTCGTGCGAAAGCGCGACAGAACAAACGGTTCAACCCGACACGGACAAGCGGCGGGTTTTCGGCCTGCGGTGTCGGTTCCCAAAATGAACGTCTTTGGTGATTCGCGCCGCTTGTCCGTGCGGGTTAACCAGTTCGTTCGCCCTCAAAACATCGAACCGCAAGTCGATGGGATGACGAATCGTTCGCGCGTCGTGCTCAGTTTGGATCGAGATCTGACTCATCACCGGCAATGACGTCAACCCGCTTGGCGCGCCGGATCAACGACGTAAGTGCTCAACATGGCGAAGGCGTCAGAATGACGTAACTCCAAGCCGGTTGTCATAAACCTTGGGTCCGAACAAGCGCCAACCGAGGTTGCCGACATGCTGGAGTCGGCGGGATTGATGAAAACCTCGGTCGCCGCCTCTCGGGAGTCGGCGGGATTGATGAAAACCGGCGTTGCCGCCAATCCCGCCGACTCGGCAGAGGCAAACGGATAAGTGGCCGTTAATCCGTTCGACTCGGCAGAGGCAAAAACCTCGGTTGGCATCAATCCGGCTGACTCCGGGTAGGCCACAACTCCGGTTTTTGCCACTTCGGAGGACTCCCGCCAGCCGCCAACCCGACCGCTCGCCACCCCGCACCCGACCCGGTTGGCCAACCCGCAGGTCGTGACCTCTGCAGGCCCCACCGAATGGGCCAACACTCCGGTCGGCACCTTTCCGGACCCCAGCGAATGGGCGAACGGCTCAGAGGGCAACGCTCTGCTCCCCACCGCCGTGATCAGTCAGCGAGAACGGCGAGCGGCAGTTCAGTGACTTCCGAACTCGCGCAGAGTTGATCGACGAACGCCGCCTTAGGCCGAGTCGGTCTTGGCTGTTGAAGACAATTTTGCGGCACGGCTGTGCCTGCGCCAGACAAAAAAAGCCGCCACGCTCAGCGGCACGCTGATCGCCAACAGCATTTGGGTCCACGCACTCGACAGCACGATCTTGTGCAGCCGGCTGTTGTGCTCGGAAGCGGTCTTCGGGATTTGGCCGGTGTATTGAGCGACGTGATGCAGCAGGCTGACGGCCAGCGATCCGCTGGGGATTTCCTGGTGGCAGGCGAGGCACGTTCCGTCGCGGCTGATGCGGTCGATCTCGGATTTGTTGAACGCTCGGCCCAGCGTGAAGTGGTGATCGACGGTGGCGACTTGCTTGCCGTCTTCATCGACGATGCGGGACCAGTCGTGATCGAGGTTCGGGATTGCTTCCATTTGCGGCTGTGTTCGCTGCGGCAGGATGTGGCCATCGACCGTTTCCAGATCGACGAAGTGCCGTTCGTTCCACGGGCGGGTCGAGTCGATGCCCAAGCCGACCGCTTTGCGCGAGGCGTGACACGATTCGCAGCTCCGAGCGTTCTTGGTCATCGTGTGCGGTTGCGTGGGGCTCATGTCGATCGCCAGTTGACCTTCGGGGCCGGCTCCTTCGGCGTCGGCCATCGTGCGGAAGATGTGGTTCACGAGGATCGGCTTGCCGTCCTCGCCGATGATGGTCACCGACGGCTGACATCCCGGCGCGAGCGGCGAGACGCGGCCTTCGCCGTTGATCCCCAGCATCGGCTCTTCCCAGCGTTCGTAGGAGCGTTGCTCGGTGATCTGGCCGGGGATGTTCGTGTCGTAGCCCTGTTCGCCGCGATCGAACAGGTGCTTGAGTTCCGAGTGCCGCCGCCCGGCCGCGACCCAATCGAACGCGCTCTTGGATTCCTTGAGTTCCGGGCATTTGTCCTTCTGGCGGAAGTCGATCTTCACATGGCAGCCGTAGCACTGCGGCGTCCAGCTTGCGTGGCAGGTGTAGCATTCCATCTTTTGCAGATGCCCGGCCACGCCCCGCATCGCGACTTGCCCGCGCTGGCTGACCTTCTTCTCTTGGAAGAGTTTTTTCAGCGGCTTCATGCGAATGTCCTTGCCCGCCGCCGTGTGCACGATGATGTCGGTCCCGTCGCGCACAACGTTCTCATACGGATTGCCGCGCGCGGTCAGCAGGAACCCGTCGCGTGCGGCGACCGCGAAACCCTGCTCAACATGCGGCAGTCGCTCGCGCGCGATGCCTCGCGGCGCGTAGGCTGGGACTCCGTCCCGACCCTTTCGTTTTGAGGTCTTCTTTCCCTCCGCGGTGCGATCTCGCAGAAGCTGCGCGAACGTGTCATCGGTCGGAATGGTCGGGATGGAATCCGCACCTACGGCGAACTCATCCTGAAACCCCAGCGGCAGCTCCCACGGAAACTTGTCCGGCGTGCCGTGACAGTCGGCGCATTCGATCTGCACGGCCGCGAGGTTGGCCGCCGCCAGGAACCCGTCGCCATGCACATCCAGCGACGTGTGGCAGTCTTGGCAGGTCATCCCTTTCTGGTAATGGATGTCTTGCTCCATCGCGAGATAGTGCTTCGTGTGCAGAGCCGGCTGATTCTTGCCGTCGGCGGCGTAAGGAGCCTCGAACGGCGTCTCCATCAATCCTTGAAACGACACGCCGATCCGCTTGCCGCGATCGTGACAGGTCGTGCACGTCTCGACCGGCACGCCGCTGTAGGTCTTGTCGTGAACCGTGACCTTCGCGTCGCGCGTCCCCTGAATCGAATGCACCAGCAACCGCCCCGGTTGATCGCGCGGCACGGTCGGATCGTGACCTTCGTAAAAGCCCTCGTTGCTATACGGGATGTGACACGACGAGCAGCCCATGCCTCGGAAGTCGCCGCGCTTCTCGCGTCCCTTCACCGCGTGATGACACCGCTGACACTCCTGCCGGATGTAGGTGAACGCCGCGAGCTGCGGTTCTTTGTTCAACCGCTGCAACTCATCGACCTTGAGCGCCTCGGGCAACGGATCGTGCCGCGTGACGAACACGTTCGGCTCCAGCTTCGTCAGCCGCGCCATGTAGTCGCGATACGCCGGCGTGCCGAGCCGCTGTGCCGGGTCTTTGGGATTCTCGACCGCGTAGTTGCCGTACCGATGCTCGTACCCGGTGAGCGACCCGAACGCCCAGCAAACCCCCTGAATCTTCCCCGCCTCAGTCATCATCAAGCTGTGCCACTGCACGCGAACTTGATCGGCATGGCATTGCCCGCACGTCTTCTGATTGACCCACGGACTGCCGGGATCGCGCAGAAACTCGCCACCGTGAGCCTGCGCCTTGTCGTCAGTCACTTTCGGATCGCCGTTGTGACAAACCACACATCCGGCCGGATCGCCGAGCTTCGTTCCGCGCTCCATGATCTGCCGCAGCATCTCGGAACCGGGTTCGCGAATCGGCTCGATCCCCGCGTGACACTTCATGCACCCGGACTTCGCGGCTTCGGGAAAGTGGTCGATCAACCGATTGTCCGCGGCTCGTGCCGGAACAGCGAACAGAACGGCCAGCGTCGTCAAACCAACCTGGAACACTGTCGCAAATCGATTCGAAGTTCGCCATCGGGTTTTGGAACGCCACATCCCCAGCAAGTCGCCGATCAAGCGGATCAGGGCCGCTTGGAACAACTGCAGGAGCGGCACGCCATGCAGGATTGTGTTCGGAGCTTCGAACCGTTGTGCAGGGTGTCGTCGCGCCATGAACGGGATAACCTTTTCGTTGCAGCCACACTTGTGAAGAAGCTTGAGTCACGTCGCATCATGGCTGATGACAGCGCTTCCTTCGAGGAACCACCACAACAATCATAGCATTCGACCAACGGCTGGCCGTGCGAGCACGTCAAGAATTGGCCGATCGAGTCACGCCACTGAAAGAAAAGCGGATGATGGGCGAGCTGTGTTTCTTGGTCGGCGGTAAAATGCGTGTCGGTCAATGAGGGGATCGTCTACAAGAAGCTGTTCGGATAATGTCAGTGCGAACGTAGGCTGGCCGCCCCCGGCTGTCCTATGGCGAACCGCTTTCCAACACAGAGGGCCGAAGGCGGCCATCCTACGGATTAAGACTCGATGCCAACCGCTTCCCGTGACGAACTCGCTGAAGAGTATCTCGCGCAATTGCCGTACCCGCCGTATCCGTTGCAGGAGGAGGCGTTGCTGTCGTGGTTTACGGCTGAGCGAGGAGTGCTGGTGTGTGCTCCGACCGGGACCGGTAAGACGTTGATTGCCGAGGCCGCGCTGTTCGAGGCTCTGCACTCCAACACGATCGCGTACTACACGACTCCGCTGATCGCGCTGACGGAACAAAAATTTCGCGAGATGCAGGCGGCGGCGATTCGTTGGGGATTCAAAGCCGATGACGTCGGACTCGTCACAGGCAATCGCAAAGTGAACCCGGAAGCGCGAGTGCTCGTCGTCGTGGCGGAGATTCTGCTCAATCGACTGCTGCATGCGGAGGCGTTTGATTTCACAAACGTCTCGGCGGTTGTGATGGACGAGTTTCATAGCTTCGCCGATCCCGAACGGGGGGTTGTGTGGGAGCTGTCGCTTGGCCTGTTGCCGAAGCATGTGCGGCTCTTGCTGCTGAGCGCGACGGTCGGCAACGCGGTGGACTTCACGTTGTGGATGCAGCGGGCACATGGCCGGTTGCTCGATCTCGTGCAGGGAACCGAACGCCGCGTGCCTCTGAGCTATCAATGGGTGCCGGACCAGTTGCTCAGCGAGCATCTCGAATGGATGGCTGACGGCGATGACGAATCGCGGCGAACTCCGGCGCTCGTGTTTTGTTTCAATCGTGATGAGTGCTGGGAAGTGGCCGAGCAACTCAAAGGGAAGTCGCTTCTGGCGGACGGACAACAAAAGAAGCTGGCGGTAGAAATCGAAAAACTCGATTTCACCAAAGGGGCTGGTCCGAAGCTGAAACAAATCCTGTTTCGTGGCGTCGGAGTGCATCACGCGGGATTGCTGCCGAAGTACAAGCGGATCGTCGAAGACTTGTTTCAACAGAAGTTGCTCTCGGTCTGCGTCTGCACGGAAACGCTCTCGGCCGGCATCAATCTCCCGGCGCGGTCGGTTGTGATCACGTCGCTGATCAAAGGTCCGCCGGGAAAGAAGAAAGTGATCGAGTCGAGTGCCGCTCACCAGATGTTTGGCAGGGCCGGCCGGCCGCAGTTCGACAAGGAAGGTTTCGTTTACGCGCTGGCTCACGAAGACGATGTCAAAATCCTGCGCTGGAAAGAGAAGTACGACCAGATCTCGGAAGACACGAAGGATCCGCTGTTGATCCGGGCCAAGAAGGCCATGAAGAAGAAACAGCCAAAGCGCCGCGAGACCGAACAGTATTGGTCGAAGGAGCAATTCGAGAAGCTGCGAACGGCCCCGCCCGGAAAACTGACCAGCCAAGGTCCGCTCCCGTGGCGATTGTTGGCGTACCTGTTGGAGATCACTCCCGATGTGACTCGGCTGCGCGACTTCGTGGCCAAGCGATTGCTCGAAGGGAAGCATGTTTCCGAAGCTCAGAAGGAACTCGACCGCCGTTTGATTTCTCTGTGGGCGAGCGGCTATGTGACGTTGGAACCGGAGCCGCCAGCTTTGGACTGCGGTATGTCAGCACCGCTTTTGGAAACATTAGAGATCCAAAGCCAGAGCGGTGCTGACACACCGCACTCCCAAGGGACGCCCTCATCCGCAGCGCGGTTCTTGCTCGGTCAAGCGAGGAAGGAGCGCGAGGAGAAGGCCGAGCAGCCGATTGCGTCCGTCGTCGCCTACCGCCCCGAGCGCGCGATCCCGACGCCGAGGCTCGCCAAACTCATGACGTTTCGCAGCGTCAATCCGATCTACGGAATGTTTCTGGTCGAGCATCTCGGCAAGGCGAATCGCGAGGAACGGATTCAGGCGTTCGAGAGTGTCTTGGAGATCGCTCGCTCGGCGGCGAAGTATGTGCGTGTGCCGCGTGTGGAGGTCATGCCGTTCGGCCCGCTGACCACCGAGTTCTTGCATCCGACGCTCTTACAACGCGGATTGGCGACAGCAGCAGAACTCGGCGCGATGAACGCTGAAGAGGAAGAAGAATACTGGGACGAAGACGATCGCCCGCGCGTGCTGACGTTGGCGGAGAAGTTGAGACTGTTGTTTGAATCCGAGTTTCCCGACGTGACCGACGTTCCCATTCAAGCCTGCTGGGGAGCCGGAGCGTTGCTGCAATTCGGAGGCGACTTCCACAAGCTGGTCTCCGCTCGGCAGGCGGCCAAGCAAGAGGGGATTCTGTTTCGGCACCTGCTGCGATTCGTGTTGCTCTTGGAAGAGTTCATCCCGCATACACCGCCAGGACTCGATCCCGCCGAATGGACTGCCGAACTGCGAGACATCGCCACCCAGATCACCGCCAGTTGTCGTGAGGTCGATTCGCAAAGCACCGAACAGATGCTGGAAGAGGCTCATGCGGCGGCCGCTGCGCTGCAGTTGCAACCCACGTGACCTCTGTCCCTCTGGGTTTCCAAATCATGGAAACACAGAGGACGCGGAGCAAAGGCATCAGAATCGAGACGTCTTTCGCCGCAGCATGAGGTAATGTCCGTCGGTTTCGTCGGGCACCAACTCCCAGCGGTCGGGTTCGTTTTGGAGTTCGCGGACTTGGCTCGGCGATTTGAGATCGCTGTAGGGATGCCGCGTGTCGATCACGATGAAGTCGGCGTCATCTGGCACGCGATCCTCGTAGCCGGTGATGCGGCGGCGGTAGCGGCTGTAGTCGTACGAACGCGCGTGATGCGTGAACCTCGGATGCACGAAGTCGGTTGAGGCAACTCGCGACTCGCGCGGAATTTTGGCGATCACTTTCTCGAAGTGATCGGCTCGCGGATCGTGTGCGTACAGCCGCCACAGTGACATCGACGACCCAGCGTCCCAGAAAGCGATGCCAGCCGGACTGAGGCTGAGGAACAGGCCGCTCATGAACGCGCTGGCCCAGACGAATTGGCGGGCGAAGGAGTCGGCGGCGGTCCGCGAGGGGGTGACAAGGTGAGGGAGTGACGTGGTGACGAGTGATCGGAGTTTCGCGAAGACTCGTCCGGCATCGCCGACTCCGATGGCGGTGGCCCAGAAGACGACGGGGATCAGCGGGGCGTGGAAGTGATGTCGCGGCCCGTCGCCGGAAAATTCGCTGAGACACAAGATGCCGAACAGCGGCAGTCCAACGGTTAGACGGCTCGGCGAGAGCAATGCGAGGAAGCCGACCGGCGCGACCATCGCGAGCCCGTACAGCGCGGTCTTCGCGGTCAGCAGTTCGCCGAAGAGCAGACTCGGATTCGTGAGCATGTTCTTCGCGACCTCCTCCAGCGAGCTGCCGAACTTGGGGAAGTAGCGGACGTAGTGCAGTTCCGCACCGCCTCGAAACCACGGGATCACGACGAGTATCGCCAGCAGCAAATAGACGACACCGAAGAGGGCGAGGCACAGACCGAGGATGAATCGGCGTTGTGTCGCGCTTCCTCCCCCTTCCTTTGTGAGAGGGGCAGGGTGAGGGACCGCGATGGAGTCAACCTTCATCTCCGCAGTGGCTGACATTTCGGATGATGCGAGTTGCTGCGTTCGCGAGTCGCTCGCTAATCGTACCTCACCCGGCCTTCGGTCACCCTCTCCCGGAGGGAGAGGAGACAGATTAGCGCGTTTCTGAAACCAAGCTGTCGCAGCCAGCCACACACCCAGAGTCGCGATGATGATCGAGTAGTCTTCCTTGGCTGACAGCGCCATCGCCAGCAGGATCAACGAGCGACGAAGGCGGCCTTCTTCGAGAGCCTCAAAGGCGAACAGGAAGAACGGGACGCAAAAGCTTTCTGGCCGGAACGTTTTCAAATCGATTTCGATGTCCAGAAAGTGCAGCGGGAAGTACAGCAGGTACGCGGCTGACATGAGCAAGCCCGCTCGGGCTGAGCCCGTGGATCGCTGAGTCATCCGAAAGATCGGGATCGCTCCGACTGCCAGCGCAGTTGATTCGCACAACTCCATCAGCAAGTGCGACGGCCATATCAGATGCAGCGGCAAGAGCAGCAAGTGGATGACCTGAATGTGCTCGCCCAGGAACAGCCCTTGGTCGAGGTAGCTGCGAAAGCCTTTGCCGTGCCACAGATTCCACAAGTGCTCCTCGTACATCGCCGAGTCACCGTGCGGGATGCGGAGGTTCTGGTACAGCCGCCAGTTCATCGCCGTGAGAACGACGACATAGATCGCGATCAGCACGGCGACCGATTTCAGTGACGAGTAGCGGGAGACAATTGTTGTCTGGCTTGTTGGTTGAAGCGATGAGGGGGTAGCAAGGTGAGGGGGTGGCAAGGTGAGTGATTGGACGAGCCATCCGGACAGCGCGATCGCTTGCCAGAATTGCGGGGTCACGAGCAGCAGTTGCTCGAGGCTTTCCCAGCCGATGAGAAACGCGAACAGACGGAGCAGCTCCCAAGTGCCCGCCAGGCACCACCAGCCGAGTGCGAAGCCGGCGGTAGTCAACGAGTCGCTCCACGTCGAGCCGTGATACTGGCGAATCAGTCGAGCGGCGAGAGCTGCGCTAATTCCGGCGATCACGGACCACAGGCCAAATAGCGGAAGAAAATCGACCTCGGCGACGCTGCCACCCGACTCGTCGCGGCCCATTCGTCCGCCGAGTAGCGTCACGAGCGACTGCCACAGCTCGCCACTACCAAACGCCGTCGCGGTAAATGACGAACTGAGAATCGTCTGGCTGCTGAGTGTCTGCGCAACGACTCCTCCGATCACGCAGAGGATCGAGCCAATCAGCCGGCGAGACACGGTCGGGGACGAATTCATGCCCGCATCATAGTGGCGGCTGAGTGTCCGCCAATGTAGCTTGCTCTCACGAAATTCGAGGAGCCATGCAGCACCCGTACAGCCACATTCCGGAGTTGATGAATCTCGAAGCGGGACGCGGTCTCGTGCGCATCCCGGTCGAGCTGGATGTGCCGTTCACGCCGCGAGTCCGGGCGATTGTCGATACTCGGGAGTTCCAGCGACTGGCTCACATCTCGCAGTTGGGCTTGGCCGCGAAGGTTTATCCAGGAGCGACGCACACGCGGTTCGAGCACGCTCTGGGTGTGTTCCTCAACGCTTTGAAATATCTTTGGCAGTTGGGCCGCGACCCGCGATTCGCGGCCGTCGTCGATGCTCATCGAGCCGAAGTGCTGATGGTCTCCGCGCTGTTGCACGATCTTGGTCACTGGCCGTTCTGCCACCCGATCGAAGACATGGGCTTGCCGGAGTTACAGCATCACGAGGCGTTCGCCGCCGAGTTCCTGAAGCCGCATCGCGAACTGGCGCAGGTGCTGCGAACTGAATGGAACATTGATCCGGCAGAAGTGCTCGACGTGCTCGAGCCGATGACCGATTCGGTGCCGCTGCGCCTGATGCGTTCGGTGCTCTCGGGGCCGATCGACATTGACAAGATGGACTACCTCGACCGCGACAGCCTGCACTGCGGTGTTCCCTACGGTCGGCACTTCGACAAGCAGCGGCTGATGCAGTCGCTGCTGGTCAACGAAGCCGGAGACGGACTCGCGCTCAGCGCGAAGGGCAAGACTGCCGCCGAGCTGATGGTCTTCGCGCGGTATGTGATGTTCAGCGAGGTCTACTGGCATCACGCTGTCCGATCAGCGACGGCGATGTTCGCACGCAGTTTTTTTGAGCTACGAAACCGCTTCGACCTGCGAGTATTCTTCGAGCTCACTGAATCGGAAACGATTCGCGAATTGCGACAAGCGGCGCGCGGCACCGACTGTGAGCCGCTGACCGAAGGAGTCTTCGGCCCGAAGCGGCGGCTGTTCAAGCGACTCGTCGAGCTGACACACTCGTTGGATCCCGATTTGTATTCGCAACTCGCCGGTCGGCCGTATGACTTCCTCGTCCGAGTTGCTCAGCGGCTCTGCGAGTCGCTGTCGCGCACGATTGGCCGACATCTTTCGCCGGTCGACATTTTGATCGACGCGCCGCCGCCGCATCGCGAGGTCGAATTTCACGTCTCAATCTTCGATCCGAAGGAGCGGACGTATCAGCCGCTCAATCGCGTCTCACCGGCCGTCGAGGCACTCGCCAAGACGCAGTTCGACGACTTCGTGAAGCGGGTCCGCGTCTTCGCCAATCCAGAGTTCGCGGCGACTCTCAGCGAGTTGCCGACATTCCGTGAGTCGTTGCAGCAAGCGATTGCGGCGGAAATCCCGCGGTAAAACTCACCTTTACCCGTATCGGGATTGCTGAGACATTCCCGCCCCTTCCAGTCCTCTCTCTCACGCAAGGATCCCCTCCGCGCGAGTCATTTCATGCCTGTGACCCGATTTCACGGTCTGTTGTCGTTGCTGGTGCTGACGCTGTTGTCGGGTTGCGCGTCGTCGCAGCCGATGATCGTGTCGAACCCGGTGTTTGTTCCGGCGAATTCGCAACACGCGGCGTGGGAACGAGCGGTCGATGTGCTGCACGATTTCCATTTCCCGATTGCTCGCGAGAACCGATTAGACGGCGTCATCGAGACCGATTATCGAGTCGGCTCAAACGTGCTGGAACCGTGGCATGGCGATTCCGTCGGCCTCGAGAATCGTTTAGAGAGCACGCTGCAATCCATTCGCCGCAAGGTGAAGGTGGACCTGACGCCGGTCGAGGGGGGTTATCTGGTCGGCGTCGAAGCCCTCAAAGAAAAGGAAGACGTTGCGGGCGTGGCCGAGAACACGACTGGGGCCGCGACGTTTCGTAAGAACACGCCGCTGGAACGCAACTTGACCGTCGTTGTTGGGCAGAGCAATCCGTCCGGCTGGTATTTCCTCGGTCGCGACAACGACCTCGAACAAGCGATTCTCAGCCAGATGCAACGTTGAGTTTCGAAGACCGCGAGATTCCTGCGAGATCGAAAGTCACTCACGCGGCCTTCGCGTTCGGGAATGGCAACACCGTGGATTGGTCGAGCAACCCGCGAATGATCCGCTCGGCCTCGACCTTTTCTTCGAGCCACTGTGCCCGCGCGTTACGCCAGCGAAGTTCGCGTTGTTCCCATTCGCTGGTCTCGGCTTTGAGGCGTTGCTCGGCGATGCGGACTTGTTCTTCGCGGATTGCCAACACGGCGGGTTGTTGATCACGTTCGGCTCGGAGTTGGTCTTGCTGGCGTCGGACGTGATCCTGGAACTGCATGCGTTCGAGTTGAATCTCCTGTCGTTCGACTTCGAGCTCATCTCGCAGTCGACGGTAGTGTTCGGCGATCGCCGCTCGCCCCGCCTCGATACGACGACGAATCAATTCGGGATCGACGGTCGGCAAGAGTTCTGCCCACGCCTCTTCCATCGCCAGTCGTGATTCCAGCGTGAGGCGATTGGAACTTTCGATTTCGCTGCGCATCATTACGAATCGCTGGCGGCGGGCTTCAAGTTTTTCAACTTCCAGTGCCCGCTGCGCGGATTGCTGTTGGATGGCTGACGACTCGGTCAGGCGTTGTTGCTCGAACTCTGCTCGTTCACGATCGAGTCGACTTTGCTCCGAAGCGATTTCGTACGAGCGGTCGGCCAGCAAGCGTTGCAGCGTTGTGGCTTCGCCGGCCAGTGACTCTTCGCGTTCATCGAGTCGCTGGCGGAATCGCGTCAGTTGCGATTCGCGCCGGTCGAGGTCTTCGCAGTGCCGCAAGATGTCGGCATGTTCTGCCTGCCATGACCGGGCGACTTCCTGCTGAGCAATCTCCAGTTCTCGCTGCATTTCGCCCAGCTGCGCCCATTGAGCAGTTCGTTGACGTTCCCAATCGACTTTTTGTTGATCGAATTCGCCGGCGTCAGTTCGCAGTTGCTCCGCGTGATCCTCTCGCAGCTTGCGAAGGTCGGTTTCCCACTGTTTGCGTTGGTTCTGCAATTCGGCGAGCGACTTTTGGACGTACTGATCGTGAGACTCGCGGTCGCGCTGAATGACGGATCGTTCGGAGTCGCGGCTCGACTCGAAGGCCGCTCGCTCTTCGGCGAACGTTTGCTTTTCTTCGTCCAATTCGCCGGCCCACTGCATTCGGAGCTGCTGGCGCTCGGCTTCCCAATTGAGTTGCAGCCGTCGCAACGCTTCGTCGTGTTCGCGTTGAAACTGCTGACGTTGCTGTTCGACCTGCCGACGCGTCGCTTCCAAATCGAACTGCTGCTGGCGACGCTGTTCGTTCCATTCCTCCTGCAACTTCCGCAACGCCTCTTCGTGGACACCCTTGTCCTCGACGAGCTGCTGGCGTTCCTCAACCTGCTGCTGAAGCCACATTTCTTTCTGATTGCGGAAGTGTTCGATCTCGCCGTCCAGCTCCCAGGCGTATTCTTTGCGGAGCCGCCTCTTTTCCTGATCGATCTCGGACTTGACCGCTTCGAGGATTGCCTGTTGCTCGCGAGCCATCCGTTCGCGTTCCTCGATCAGTTGCTTGCGCTCGGCGTCTGCCATCGCCTGCGAGTGCTGCATCGCTGCCTTTTCGACTTCGTTTTGTCGCTCCAACTGCTGCTTCAGCGTCGACCGTTGTTGCTCCAGTGTCTGATTGGCCTGCGTCAACTCGCGTTCTCGCAGCTTCAGATCGGCAAGAATCTGTTCAGTCTGCTGAAAGCGTTCGGAAAATTCTTGTTGCTGTTGCGCCACCTGCTCGGCTTGCAGCCGCACTTCGTCCTCGGCATTGGCCGCTCGCAGTCGCAGCGACCGTTGCTCCCGATCGAATTGCGCAAGTTGTTCGTTGAGATTTCGCTCGCGCCGTTCCAGCTCGGCGACCTGAGCCCGCAGATTCTCCGCGACCTGACTGGCCTGGAAGAACAGATCAACCTGCGCTCGCGGGGCGCTGGTCGTTGCGGCGGCCAGTCCGCGCAGCCGCACTTCATGCACGTCTTCGAGGCCGCCAGACGCAACATCCGTGTTGAAATGGGAGCGGTTCGCAAGATCGCTCATCGCGGGATTCCTTTCCCTGGGTGAGCCGAGAACATCGGCAAGCCACACGCCTCGCACACGACGAGGCAGAATCGGCCAATCTGAGAAGGGGCGGGATTATGGAAGTCCACTGAAAACGTGTCAATTTCTGATTTCCCGGCGGATTCTTCGCGAGTTGCTCGAGCATTCGCCCCCACAAAGCTTCTTCCTCGATGTAAAGCGGCGCGGCGGGCAATCAGAAGATGCTCATTCCTGCAAACTGTTTGCCCGCAACGTGTCGCTCGCGGGCCTGCCCGCCGCCTGGCTGGGTCCCTCGGCCTCGATCACTTGGAAGAATTGGCTGCTGAAGTTCGAGGAGGGTTCCCAACGGTCTCGCACAAGTTGGAAGACCGCCCAATCCGCGTCGGAAGCATCGCCGTGGCGTGCCAGTAAACGCTGCTGCGCGACGTCCGACGGAGCCACGCACTCCAACCAGATCGTCCGCGTGCCACCATCGAGCGCCAACCTCGCGCGTGACCGGCTGGCCCCGATGGCCAGGGATGTCCCGTTTCGGCCACGATTGCCCGAAGCAAGCGAAAGTCCCCCGCTCGAACCCGGGTGGGTGAGGCCACGAGAAAAAACTCATCCCGTTTGACGCGACATTGGCAAACGCAACGATCAGAATGCGATTCATCACTCCCACTCCACTGCTACAGGAGCCAGTCATGAATCGCGAGACCAACCGCCGTCAGTTTTTGCAGCATTCCACCGAGACCGCAGTTGTCGTCGCCGCAGCCACGGCACTCGGCGGGGTGCATGCTTTCGCCGACGAGAAGCCGACGAAAGTTCGGCTGGGAATTGTCGGCTGTGGTGGCATCATGACGAGCCATGTCAAAGGGCTTGTCAGCCGGCGCGAAGCGGTATCGATCGCGTGGTTGTGCGATGTCGATCCCGCACAGATCGACAAGATGAATGTTCACGTCACACGCGACTTTCAGTCTGCACCGCCGAAGCGGACGGCACGCTACGAAGACTTGATTGCCGACAAAGATGTCGATGCGCTGATCATCGCCACGCCGCATCACTGGCACGCTCCGATTGCTCTGGCAGCCATGCAGGCGGGGAAAGACGTCTACATCGAGAAGCCAATCTCTCACGTCTACAACGAGGGACCGCTGATCATCGCTGCTGCGAAGAAGTACGGCCGAGTGGTGCAGCAAGGGAGCCAGATGCGCAGTAGTCCAGTCAGCGAAAAAGCCGGTCGGCTATTGAAGGAAGGGATTATTGGGCAAGTGAAAGTGGCTCGTGCTTGGACGGCGGAGACTCGAACGGTCGAGAGGCCGTTGCCTGACGGGACACCTCCGGCAGGTGTGGATTACGACCGCTGGCTCGGCCCCGCGCCGAAGCGGCCGTTCAATCCGCACCGCTTTCACCAGACGTGGCGGATGTTTGCCGACTACGGCAACGGTGAAATCGGCGACGATGGAATTCATGATCTCGACATGGCCGCATGGGGACTCGGCATCGACACGTTGCCGAAACAAATCACGGCTCGCGGAGGGCGGATGATGCTCGACGGTCACGCCAGCGAGTATCCGGACAACATGAACGTGACCTACGAGTACCCCGACGGCCGGCTGCTAATCTACGAAAACTATCCCTTCACCGCCTACGGCCTGCATGGTTTTGACAACGGCAACGTCTTCTACGGCACCGAGGGCTACATGATCTTCTCGCGCCGCGGGGCGTTCAGTGTCTTTCAAGGACCCAAGGGAACTCCGGGACCAACCGAAGGCAAAGAACTGCGCGGTGAGCGCGGCTACGCCGAACACATGGCCGAGTTCCTCAATGCCGTTCGCAAACGGACGCCAACGCGCGCCTCGGCGGCGGTCGCGCATCGCAGTTGCGCGCTGGTGCATCTGGGAGAGATCGCACTCCGCACGCGCGGCCGGCTCGATTTCGACCCCAAGACCGAGCGTTTCATCGACTGCGACGAAGCCAATCAACTTTTGGGCAAGAAGTACCGTTCGCCGTTTGGCCTGCCGGACGTTGTCTGATCATCGCCGCATCTCGAAATCGCCCGCCGACGGCATTCGCGCTAGCCAGTGGAATTCGCACAACCCGTTCAATGCCTGTTGGGAAAATCCGGGGCTGAGGCTCAGAGCTATCGGTCCATCAACGATGGTCGATATATTCTGACGGGTGGGGTCTTCGATCGATTTCGTTGAGATGCCGAGTGGGAGTGGTTGATGACCGTTCGCAGCCAATACCGCAAAGTACTACTGCCAGTCGTCGTGTGCTTGGCGACGCTCGCCGGACGGTCTGCGTCCGGACAGGTGCCGCCGGTGCTGAATACGGTCTTCCCCACGGGGGGCCAGGTTGGGCAGACGGTGGAAGTGACGGTCAGCGGCACGAACCTGCAAGGACTACGCACTCTGCATTGCAATGTTCCCGGCGTCCGCTGCGAGCGATTGGATCCCAGCCGTCTGCGCCTGACGATTTCCGCAGACGCATCACCGGGACTGTGTGACTTGTGGGCCGTCGGAGACAACGGCGTCAGTTCGCCGAGAACATTTGCAATCAGCAAACGATCGGAACAATTGGAGACCGAGCCGAATGAAACGGTGTCAGCGGCGATGCCAGTTCCGCTGGATGTCGTGATCAACGGGCAACTCGACAAGGCTGCCGACTCGGATCACTTCCGTTTCGGAGCGAAACAGGGACAGCGTGTCATTGTCGAATGCTTGGCGGAGCGGATCGACTCGCGATTGCGCGCGGTGCTGGAGATCTTTGACGCGACAGGCAAACGCCTCGCAGTCAATCGAGGCTATTTCGGCATCGACCCACTGATCGACTTTCGCGTTCCAGCCGACGGCTCCTACATCGTGAAGGTTCAGGATCTGACATCGTCGGGAAGTGTCGAGCACTACTATCGGCTCGGCATCGACACCGGACCGCGTGTGGTGTTCTCAGTGCCGAGCGTCATCGAACGTGGCAAGGCGTCTCGCGTCACGCTGTTTGGATGGAACTTGCGAGCCGAGGACAAACAGGCAGCGCCAGCAAATCACACGGACTTCGACCGCCTGGACGTCGACATCCCCGCGTCGCTCGCTGAACCGTCCTGGCCATTGCCCGTGAAGTTGCAGCCTTCGCAAGCGATGCTCGAAGGATTCGCCTACCAGATTCCCGGCGGTCACGCGCCAGTGATGATCGGCGTGACCGAAGTGCCAGTGGTGTTGGACCGCGACGGCAATCGCTCGCCATCGTCAGCGCAGGAGGTCAACGTTCCGTGCGAAGTGAGCGGCCAACTGGTGGCCGGTGACGAACGAGATTGGTTTGCGTTTCCCGCTCGGCGCGGCGAGGTGTTCTACCTCGAAGCGTTTGGACAACGCCTGCAATCTCCTGTTGATTTGCAGATCAGCGTGCTTGACCCATCGGGTCAGCAGGAACTGGCGCAGTTCGGCGATGAATTACGAAACGTCGGTGGCGGATTCCCGACGTCGCATCTCGATCCAACTGGTCGCTGGGTCTGTCCGGCGGATGGTCGCTACCTGGTGTCGATCCGAAATCTGATTGGCGGACTGCAGGCCGATCCCCGCCGGCTTTATCGACTGAGCATTCGTCGTGAGGAACTCGATTTTCAGCTCGTGGCCGTTCCGCGTCGCGATGACCTCGCTGGTTTGAACGTGCAACGCGGCGGGCGTGAGGTGCTTGATTTGTTCGTGTTTCGGCAGCGAGGCTGCGAAGGAGCGATTCACGTTTCCGCCAAAAATCTCCCAGCCGGGATTGAATGTTCCGACGTCTGGTTCGGCCCCGGTGTGGATGGGACGACATTGGTTGTTTCGGCCGATCGGAATGCGCCGGCTCTCTTCGGCGATTTGAAATTGGAGGGAGTCGCGGAAGGCTCCGCACGGAGGAGTCACCCAGTTCGTGGCGGCACGATCGTCCGATCAGGGACGCCGAACGGATGGGGACGCATCACTTCGGCAATCCCGATCGCAGTCGCCGGCGAAGCGCCGCTGCGAATCACGGCCGATGCTCACGAAACGCTGGATCATCATCTCTACGGCAAGCTGTCGCCGAAGTACTCGCCTGGTGGAGTGCTCGATGTCGCGATCCACATCGAGCGGCGCGACACCGGTCATTCAGCACCGGTCAAACTGATTGGTATGGGGCTTCCGGATTCGATTCGCAATCAAACGACCGTCATCCCGGCCGGCCAGCAAAAGGGATATCTCAGTTTTCACCTGCCACCGACGATGCCCGTCGGACGTTACTCGCTGGTTGTCCGCGCCGAGACCACCGTTCCCATTCCCGAAAAGAAGACGGAAACGGTGGCTGTCGTCAGCAACTCCGTCACATTTGACGTGCAACCCACGGCGATCCTTGTGGAAGTTGATCCGTTCACGGTGACGCAAGCCAAGCGAGGCGAAACGATCAAAGTGAGTTACTCGGCGAAACGGCTGAATGGCTTCATTGGTAAGATGCACACGGAACTGGCCGCTCCCGGTCGCGTGACGGACGTCGTTGGCCTGCGTGGACGAGGCGAAACATTCACCGGCCAGACGGACAAGGGGACTCTCCAGATCGTCATCAACGACGACGCACCACTTGGTCGACAGCAATTCCTGCGGCTATTCACGGTCGGCGTTCTCGAAGATGAGCCGACCTATTTTGGCAGCAGTTTTTTTCCGTTGGAGATTTTGGAGTGATCGAACGAATCGCACACACGCACATGAAGTCACAAAGAACGACCCCAAGGGCTGCGGTTTCCCTGTGTGCCGTCGTGCCGTTGTGTGAGAATCCGCCGGCAATGAACATATTCGACTGCAAACACATCGCGCTGGGTTGGCTCTTGTTGTTGAACGTCGCGATGTTTTCTAGCGACGTGATGGCAGCCGAACCAACTGGGGCCGTTGTTCGTTTCAGTACCGATGTCGTTCCGATCTTGACCAAGCTTGGATGCGACAGCGGCGGCTGTCACGGCAAGGCGACCGGACAAAACGGGTTCAAGCTCTCGCTGTTCGGATTCGAACCTGAAGTGGATTACGACGCGCTGGTCACCGATGCCCGAGGACGTCGACTGTCTCTGACTGACCCGGATCGCAGCTTGCTGTTGCTCAAGGCGACGTCCCGCATGCCACATGGCGGCGGTCGGCGGCTGGACGAGTCCAGCGACGACTACCGAATTCTCCGCGACTGGATCGCGCAAGGAGCGACGGCCCCGCGCGACGATGATCCAAAACTGGTGCGCATTGAGCTTTCGCCGCGCGAGCAAGTCCTCGCAACCAACTCGTCACAGCCACTGCGCGTGGCGGCGTTCTTTTCCGATGGGACATCGCGCGATGTGACTCGACAGGCAGTGTACCAATCCAACGAGCCGAACATCGCGTCCGTCGAGACAGACGGATTGGTGAAGACCAGTTCGCAACACGGACTCGTGTCGGTGATGGCTCGGTTCGGTGAGCAGATTGCCACGTTTCATGCAGCGGTTCCGTTTGCGAACGATTCCACAAAGATGATCGCCGCACAGAAGCAACTTGATCTTTTGGAACCGAAACTCGGGACATCATCGTTTGACCGCCACTTGCTGCGGCAATGGCGACGACTGGGAGTTGTCCCGTCCTCGTCGGCCGACGACGCGACGTTCCTTCGCCGCGCAACGATCGACATCTGCGGATCGCTACCGACCAGCGAAGAAGTTGCCGAGTATCTCGCCGACACACGTCTCGATAAACGCTCGCGGCTGATCGACCGGCTGTTGGAGCGGCCGGAGTACGCCAGCTACTTCGCGCTCAAGTGGGCCGACATCTTGCAGAATCGCGGAGCCGGCTATTCGACCAGCAAGCAGCGCGAGGGGACAACCTTGTTCGCCGCGTGGATTCGAGACTCGCTGGCAACCAACAAGCCGTACGATCAGTTCGTCTCTGAGTTGCTCACTGCCAGCGGCAGCCAGAACGAGAACCCGCCGGCGATCTGGTATCGCACCGTGCGGAAGTCGCCAGAGTACGTCGAGTCCGTCTCCCAAGCGTTTCTGGGAGTCCGCGTGCAGTGCGCTCAGTGTCATCACCATCCAACGGAACGCTGGAGCCAATCGGACTATTTTGGTTTGGCCGCGGTCTTCTCGCGCGTCGGCCGCAAGGGAGGTTTCGCGGATGCCGAAGTCCCGACTGACGAGATCATCTTTCTCAAACAGCGGGGCGACGTGCTGCATCCGAGAACCGGAGCGATCCTTAAGCCGAGACCGCTTGGCGGGGCGGAGTTTTCGCTCGACCTGCACGACGATCCGCGCAACAGTCTCGCGCGGTGGATGACCAGTCCCGACAATCCATTTTTCGCCCGCACGATGGCCAATCGGATGTGGGCGCACTTCCTTGGCCGAGGCATCGTTCACCCGATCGACGACGCACGCAGCACGAATCCCCCGAGCAATCCCGAACTGCTTGACGCACTGGCTCAAGACTTCATCGCCAGCGGCTTCGACGTGAAGCATCTCATCCGAGTCATTACCAGCAGCTACGCGTACGGCCTGGAGTCTGCTCCGCATCCTGGCAATGCCGGTGACACGCAGACGTTCGCGCGGTTCTATCCGCGCCGAGTGACGGCGGAAGTGTTGCTCGACGGCATCAGCCAAGTCCTGGATGTGCCGACGAACTTTCCAGGCGTCACCGCCGGCACTCGCGCGATCGAACTACCAGACGAAAACGTGGCCGCACATTTTCTGGATGTCTTCGGCCGACCCGCGCGGATGTCGGCCTGCGAATGCGAACGAGTCGATTCCCCGGCTCTGACGCAGGCGTTAGAACTGGTGAACTCAGCGGAGATCCAACGCAAGCTGACCGAGAAAACCGGCTACGCGGAGCGCCTCGCCGCCAGCCAAAAATCACACGTCGAACTCGCGAACGAGATCTTCCTCCGCGTGCAGGCCCGGCGACCGAGACCGGACGAACTGAAAGCTGCCGTCGATTTCCTTGCTGCTGAACCTGATCGAGCGGAAGCCTGCTGCTCGCTGTTGTGGTCACTGCTGGCAACCAACGAGTTCCTGTTCAATCATTGATCTGGCTGGAGTCTTTGTCATGTTGCGAATCAAAGATCACTCATTCCAGAACTGTTCCGGCGTCACACGCCGAAACTTTCTGCAAATCGGTGCTCCGCTGCTGGGCTTGGGGCTTGCTGATCTGTTGCGACTGGATTCTCAAGCGGCGGAGGCGGGACTGGCCACAAGCAAGAAGTCGCTGATCATCTTCTGGACGGACGGCGGAGTCAGCCAGCAAGACAGCTTCGACGTGAAGCCCGATGCGCCGGCCGAGTACCGAGGCATGTATCGACCGATTGGCACGACGGTGCCGGGCGTCGTGCTAAGCGAACGGCTGCCGCTCCAAGCGAACGTCATGGACCGGTTGTCGATCGTTCGCTCGGTGCATCATGAGAATGGAATTCACGCTCCATCGGCGCACTGGATGCAGACCGGTTATTTCGGCCCGACGCTGGCCCGCAATGCCGCGCAGAAACCGTCTCTGGGTTCGGTCATCGCGCGTGCTCTTGGGTCGCATCAGCCACCAATGCCGGCCTATGTGACGATCCCGAAATCGGAATCGTTCGGTTATCAGGGAGCCGTGTATCTCGGCAAAGCGTTCAATCCGTTCGAGGTCGGAGCCGATCCCAACGCGGCGGATTTCAAGGTGCCAAACTTGTCGTTGCCGAACGGGCTGACTGCACGCAGCGTCGATTCGCGGCGCGCGTTGCTCAAAACGTTCGACACGCTCCGTCGCGACATCGACGAGACCGGCGTGATGGAAGGACTCGATACATTCAAGCAGCAGGCTCTGGAGATGGTCGCCGGCGAACGGATGCGCGCGGCATTCAACCTCGACGCGGAAGATCCGAAAGTGCGCGATCAGTACGGCCGGCACCGGTACGGTCAGAGTGCGTTGCTGGCTCGGCGATTGGTCGAAGCGGGTGCTCGCTGCGTGAACATCAACACGGGGAACTGGGATCATCACAACGACATCGAGAAGGGGCTGGATGAGCACCTGCCGCCTTTAGATCGCGCCATTGCGGCGTTGGTCGAAGATCTCGATGGGCGTGGCTTGTTGAACGACGTCATCGTCTATTGTGCCGGCGAGTTCGGTCGCACTCCACGCATGAACGGCCACGCGGGCCGCGATCACTGGTCCGATTGCTTCAGCGTGTTGCTCGCGGGAGGTGGTCTTCAGGGAGGACGCATCGTCGGTGCGAGCGAGAAGTGGGGCGGCGGCGTGCAGGAGCGACTTGTCACGCCGCTCGACCTGCTGGCGACGATTTATCAGACCCTCGGTATTCCACTCGACACTCACTACGAAGACTCCAGCGGTCGCCCCACCAGCATTGTTGGCAGCGGCCGCCCGATTCAGGAATTGCTATGAGAACGGCGAACTTGCGACTGAAATTACTGTCTTTGCTGGTCGTGGTTGGCCTCGCACTGGTCGCGACCGCCAGGGCCGACGAGTTCTTGGCGAGCGAATACCAACGCCAAACGATTTATCACTCGCCGCAAAAGCCGGGCTTCACGAGTTGGGTCGGCGCTTGGACGATGCCGGATGGCAGCCTGATGGTCAGCTTCACTCAGGCGACCGGACCGATCGAGGGACGACCGCAGGCACCCAAGGAAGTACAGCACCGATTGACGTGGCCTCCGCCGGGGCAACCTGGCTACGACATGACGGGGCTTGATCTGCACAACGTCCATCTCCGCTCGACCGATGCCGGGAAGACCTGGCAACAGGTGAGCGCCGACCCTTTCAAGTCGTGCATGAACGGCGTCACCAATGAGGCGCAGACAGCACTGACTGACGGCTCCGTGTTGCGCGGCGTGTTCGGATTCTATCTGCCCTACGATCCAGACCTGCCGCAGACGGGATTCTTGCAGCGATCCAGCGACGGTACCAAGACATGGGGTAAGCCGGAATTGCCGCTCGATGCAGCGAAGTACTCGACCTGGCCACGACGAATTCGTCTGTTGCGCGACGGCCGGGTGGTCCTGCTGGCCGGCGTGGTTCAGGCCGCAGTCGGCAGCCAAACGCGAGCCGAGTTCAGTGCCATGGTCGAACCAGCTTTGCTGGTCTCGTCCGATCAAGGCCGCACCTGGAAAGGACCGCTGGCCGCGACTCTGATCGAACAACGTGGCGGCTGGACTGAAGAATTCGACATCGCGGAACTCGCCAACGGTGATTTACTGTGCGTCTTTCGGCGCGCGAGCGACGCGAAACGCTGGCAGAGCACGCTCCGGAAATCGGGCGACACGTGGATCGCGCAGCGGGCAGGCCCATCGGTCCTGCCGCACAGCGGTCAGCCGGAGCTGCTGGCAACACGCGAAGGACCGATCCTGCACGTCGCGACCAGTGGCATCCATTGGACCAGTGACGCAGGACAGACTTGGCACAAACTCGACCTCCCTGGCACCGCTTATTACCCCCGCTGCGTGCAAACAAAGGACGGTCGCATCTGCATCTACGGGCATCTCGGCGGTGACGATGCCTATGGCAAGGCGGATCAGTCGATCGTCATGGACTCGTTCCGCTTGACGAGCCACGACATTGCCATCGCGAATCGAAAATCTCTGACGATAGACAAGCTCGCCTGCGAACGAATTCCGCTTGGGGAAGCAGATGATTACAAGCCGTGCATCGCGAAGTTGCCCAGTGGTGAATTGCTGCTGACTGCGTTTCATCAGTACAAGCGCGATGGCAACAAGGTGCTCGAACAGTCCTTACTGTTTCGGTCGCCGGATGGCGGCCGCACATGGACCGGACCGCAGCGGCTCGATTTACTCGGCCGCGAACCGTACCTGACGGTGCTCAAGGACGGCACGATTTTCATCACGGGTCACTTGTTGGCGCAGGATGTGCGCAACGAGTGGGGCTACACGACCGGCTTTCTGCATCGTTCGACCGACGGCGGCCGGACGTGGCAATCGACGCGCATCGAATCAGAGCAGATCAAGCCGAAGGCCAGCAATCACACAACTCGTAACGTGCTGGAGTTGGCAGACGGCTCGCTGCTGCTGGGTGTCGACTACGACGGCGGAGGCGGCCCGTACTTCGTTTGGCGTTCGACCGACGGCGGGAAGACTTGGGACAAGTCTCAGAAGTGCGAGCCTCACGATTTCAAAAGCCAATACGGCTTCTTCGGCGGCGAGACGTGGCTGTGGCAGGCTCGATCGGGCAAGGTCTGGGCATTGGTTCGAGTCGACAGCAACGAAATGCCGATCAAGGATCGGCCGATCAAAGCGGGGAATGATCAAGCTGATCACTTCATTTTGTTCTCGTCAGCCAACCGTGGAACAACCTTTGATCGCATCCGCGACTTTGGCGACTACGGCGAGATGTACATGTCGTTGCTGCGGCTGCGCGACAAGCGGCTGCTGCTGACGTTCACGGTGCGCGATCTGAAACCGCCGCTCGGAGTGCGAGCGATCGCAGGTGGTGAAACGGACGACGGATTTGAATTCGATTTTGCTTGCGATCGTCTGATGCTCGACACGCGAACGCCTGTCGGCAAGGATCAGGGAGGCGGCTTTGGTCCGACCGTACAACTCGAAGATGGTGTGCTTGTCACGTCGTATTCGTACCGAACCGAAGACGGAAAGACTCATTTGGAAGTTGTCCGCTGGAGACTGCCGTAAGGTGCTTCTCCTGTGCGAGACAATCACAGATTCAAATCACGGGAGAGTTCACATGCACAAGATGAGCCAAAGCAGTTGTTCCCCGGATCGTCCCAGACTGAAGGCCCTGTGGAGGAGCTACATTCCAGTCGTCGTTCTGCTGGCATCCGCGATTTTTCCGGTGATTGTCCAAGGCGACGACTGGCCGCAGTTTCGGGGACCGAATTGCACGGGCCTGTCTACGGGGACCAAGCCGCTTCCGGTGAAGTTTTCCGCCACAGAAAACGTTCGCTGGTCGGCTAAGGTGGGTGACGGTGTCGGCGGCGCGGTCATCGCGGCGGGGCGAGTGTTCGTAAGCGGCATGACTGCCGACGAAACTGTCAGCCTGTTCGCGTTCGATGTCGCCACCGGCAAGAAGTTGTGGCAACGCGATTGGGCGACCGGACCGCTCGCCGAAGTTCATGCGACAAACAGTCAGGCCAGCACCACTCCCGCCGCTGATGCCGACCGAGTCTATTTTTACTTCAGCACGCTGGGCCTGCTGACCGTCGAAGCCCAAACGGGCAAGGACGTGTGGCAGCAGAAACTCCCGACTCCGTTCTTCGTCTTCAAGTGGGGGCCGGGGATGTCGCCGGTGTTGTATCGCGACTTGGTTCTGTTCTGTCAGGACGACGATCTCAACCCCGCCTTCTATGCCTTTAACAAAGACACCGGCAAGCTGCGATGGAAGGACGAGCGGCTTGACATGGCCGTGAATTATTCGCACCCGGTCGTCAACACGGTGGCCGGCCGCGAGGAAATTATCGTCGCGGGGACCGGTCGGTTGATCGGCTACGACCCGGAGTCTGGCAAGCGTTCCTGGTTTGCGAAGGTCATGCTGCGAAACATCAAGACGACACCCGTTTGTCTCGACGGAGTGATTTATATCTCGGTGCAAAGTGGAGCGATTGCCAATCAATGGCTGGCCTCCGTCGACCGCGACGAGAAGGCCGGCAACAACGACAACAAGCTCGACAAGGCCGAGATCCAGCGGTTCGTCGGCAAGCAGCCGATCCCCGAAGCATTCTTCAAGAAGACGTTCGACCGGGGTGACCTCAACAAAGACGGTTTCTTAGAAGGCCCTGAACTGGATGTCGCGTTCCTGCACCCCGACAACTTCGCGGGTGGCGACTTCAAGCAAAGCGGCGACGCGGCGGCCGAGCAATTCATTCTGGCGGTTCGCGGCGGTGGCCAGGGGGATGTCACAAAGACGCACCTGTTGTGGAAACACAAAACAAAGAATACCGATCACATCGTCTCGCCATTTGTGTCCGCCGGCCGGATGTTTCTGGTCAAAGAGGGTGGCATCAGCACCGTCTTCGACACGAACCGGGGAGAACCGGTGCGCAGCCCCAAACGAATCGGAAGCGGCGGCGGCTACTTCGCGTCCCCCATTTTCGGCGACGGCAAAATCTATCTCGCCAGCGAGAACGGCAATGTCGCGGTACTGAAGAATGACGTGGACTACGAGGAACTCGCCGTCAACGACGTCGGTGAGAGCATCATCGCCACCCCCGCCATCGCCGACGGCGGCCTGTTTGTCCGTACGCGGACGCAGATCTTGTGCTTCGCGACAACAGGATCGGCGAAATGAAATCGAACGAAGTCCGTCGGGCCTGGGTGAATCGTTCACACAACTCGAACTCGACGCTCAGGTAATTCCAAGAGGATGATCGAATGATTCTCGACACGTTGGACAACGCGGCTCGTTATTCCGGTCTTGGTGAGCGGGTCGCAACGGCACTGAAGTATCTGAAAGACAACGACTGCACCAAATTGCCAGTCGGAAAGTTCCCAATTCAGGGCGATCAAATCTACGCGCTTGTACAGGACAATACGACCAAGACTCGTGACCAAGCCGTTTGGGAGGCGCATCGAAAATACATCGACGTGCAATTTGTCGCCGCCGGCGTCGAGGAGATGGGCTATGCGAACATCCACACGCTGACAGTCAAGAAGCCGTACGATGAGCTAGCGGACTTCGCGTTGTTTGACGGCAGAGGAAGTTTCGTGACAGTTCCGGCCGGGAGTTTCACGATCTTCTTTCCGGAAGACGGCCATATTCCCGGCTCTGCCATCGATGGCCAACCAGCGGCCGTTCGAAAAGTCGTCGTGAAAGTCGCCGTGTAGAACGACATGTGAGTCCACGTCGAGCACTGCACCGCCTGTGAACAGGTCTCACCATTGGGTCGCGTGGTCTGTGCGGCTCAATGAACATCAAGGTGTCTGTTCGTTTTTAAAGAGCGGGAAGAGTACTCTTGTCACAAAGAGTTACTGTTTCCAACGGACTGACACTGGTTCGGGCCTTGCTGATCGAAAATACGATCGTACTCCGTCCATGTCTTTGAAAATGTGACTCTGGCCTTATGCCGCGCTTTTCGACGACCCGAATCGAAGTTCGATTCGGAGACGGTACCGTGGCGATGACACGCCGAAATTCGAGCGTCTCGAATCCAAATTGGAAAACCTCGCGCGCGGCCTCGGCCCCAAGACGCTTTGGCCAGTCGCCATCCGATCTCGGCACCGTCGCTCGCTGAAATGAAGCCGCAGAGGCCGATGACCGCCTTGCGCCGATCGGTGCAGCGCGGGACGCCGTTCGGTTCGAGTCAGTAGCAAGTACGTACCGCAAAACGACTCGGTCTCGAATGAACCATTCACGCACGGGGGAGGCACAGAGAGCGCAAAAGAGAGGAGAACTAAACCAGACCACGAAACACGTTCTTCGCGTTCTCAAAGAGGATCTTCCGCTCGGCGGCTTTGTTCGTGGCGAGCTTTCGGATCGCGGCGATCGTTTGCGATCCGGAGCACTTCGGCCCCATCCCGACATGATCGTCGCAGTCGCTGCCGAAGAGGATCTTGTTTTGATGCCGGTCGAGGAATCCGCGTGTGTGATCCTCGTCGCGCATCAATTCGATGTTGGCCCACCAGGTCTGAGCGCGACCAATGAAGTCATGAGGAAACCACGACGAGTCAAATGGCTCATGGCGAACTCCGATGCGGGGTAAGTCTGGTCGGTCATTCCAACGCACACCGAGAGCGAGGCGATCCTCGACCTTTTTCCGATTGATGAACAGACTACCGGGGAGGGTGGATTTTCGTAGCTGCGGTCAATGCGTCAGGCCGACAGCGCAACACTGAGAATGTCCAAGTTCAAAGGGGACGTGGCATGCGAATTCGATTCGGGGGCGTTGGTGGCTTGTTGCTTTGGTGTGTCTGCAGCATGGCGGAATCGGCGGAACCGAATCGACCGAGCGTGCTCATTGGCTACAACGAGCATCGCACCAACTTACCGGGTGGAAGATTGCCCAATGTCAGTACGAATCGCGCGATGCTGGTAAATGTGGACGGAACGGGAAGACGGCTTCTGGCCACCGAAATTGCCGACGAGTCCGGCGCTTGGACGCAGTTTGCGGGTTGGTCGCCAGATGGCAAGACGGCCATCATCGGCCGCGGATGGGAAAGCGCTGAGAACGCCAAATGGGAAGAGGAACACAAGACGTTCCGCTTCACTGCAGAGAGCTGGCGCTACGACATGTACCTTGTGGATGTCACGACCGGCCGCGCCGAGAACGTTACGGCGGTCGAGCGAGTCAGCTTTTACAACTCGGGGCTGTTCTTCTGGCCAAACGATCCGAAGAAGCTCGGCTTCACGGCGCTGATCGGCGGCAACTCGCAGCCCTTCAGTATGGATCGCGATGGCCGCAACAAGGTCGATCTGACGAAGACTTCCAACGGCTTCGCGTACGGCTTCAGCAGTTCGCGCGACGGTTTGCGGATTTCTTACCACGAGAACTATCAGGTGTATTTGGCGGACGCCGATGGTTCGAATCGCGTGCATGTGCAGACCGGGCTGCCCTTCAACTTCGCTCCGACGTGGTCTCCTGATGGGAAGTGGGTGCTGTTCGTTTCCGGCGAGCATTACAACTGTCATCCTCACATCGTTCGCGCGGACGGAGCGGGGCTCAAGAAGCTCGCCGACCGAGCCGGCTATCGCGGTGTGACTGAGTTTTTGGACGTTTTCGACTTTCACGGTGGAAGCAGTGATACTCCGGTCTGGTCAGCGGATGGCGCTGCTGTCTTCTACACAGCCAAGGTTGGCAACAGTGTCGAGTTGTTCCGGGTCACGCTCACGGGAACGAGCGAGCAACTCACTCATTCCGCCGAGGGGACGTTGCACTATCACCCGAAGCCGTCAGCCGATGGAAACTGGATCGTTTACGGCTCAAAACGGAACGGCATTCGAAACCTCTTTCTGATGCGATTGAAGGATCGTTACGAGCATCGCCTAACTGACCTGCCATTCGGCCATGCAGCGATGCATGCTCACTGGCAGCCGGCGGCACTCACCGAATGAACTTGCAACTTGCTGCATCGGCTTCGATGCTCGCCCCGATTCGCACACGAGCGCCGATCGTTTTCGCACAGTGAGTCAATTTGAAGCCTGAAACGCCAAAGAAAGAACTCATCGTGTCCACCTTCGCTTAGGTTTCATGTTCCGCTTTCGGCGTGTCTTATTTCGATTGAACGGCCTCGGCATCAGCTGGCGGTGGGCGAGTTATGACAGATATGCCTCTTGTGCGTCTGTCTTGGCTTCGATTCTGTTTTTGAAAAAGCAGGCCTGTGTCGATGGTAATTTCAGTCGGATTGCAACCCGATGCATGTTAAACTTCTGAGCAGCTTTTCGACGGGATCGCGGACTTACGAGAGTGCGACATGCCCTGTTCTAAAGAAGAATTGCGACGACGGTCTCTGAACCGAGGATTGCTCCGCTTGCTGTTCGGAGTTTTCTTCGCGGCAGTGGGACTGGTTCGTACCGCCGCCGCTGAGCAACCGGTGAGTTTCGTCAATGATGTCGTGCCCCTGTTGACGAAGGCCGGCTGCAACGTCGGCGTCTGCCATGCCAAGGCTGGCGGTGGTCAAAAGGGATTTCAATTGTCGTTGCTCGGCTTTGAGCCGCAGGAAGATTTCGAATCTCTGACGAAAGAGGGCCGCAATCGGCGGCTGTTCTTCGGATCTCCGGATCAGAGCTTGTTGTTGCTCAAGGCGTCCGGCCAAATGCCACACGGTGGCGGAGTTCGTCTGGCCTCGAACTCGGAGGGTTACGCTCTGCTTCGTCGGTGGATTCGCGACGGTGCCGCGCTGGATGCTGCATCGGCTCCGAAGCTTGTGTCGTTCGAGGTACAGCCGGCTCGCGGCACGATCCAGCGATTGGCCGAGCAGCAGCTCAAGGCGATCGCTCAGTATTCGGATGGCAGTGTTCGCGATGTCACCGGACTGGCGCTCTACGAATCCAACGACAAAGCGATGGCCGAAGTGACAGATCGCGGACTGGTGACAATTTCCGAGATCGTCGGCAACGTTGCCGTGATGGTTCGTTATCAGGGAAAAGTTGCGGTTTACAGCGCAGCGGTGCCGCTCGGTGCGCCGGTCGAGGGCCTGCCGTCTTCGAAGAACTTCGTTGATGAGCAGGTCTTTGCGAATCTCAAGGTGCTCGGCATTCCGCCGTCAGCGGTTTGCGATGACGCGACGTTTCTGCGGCGAGTGACTCTCGATATTGGTGGCCGGTTGCCAACCGAAGAGGAATCAGACACGTTTCTTGCCAGCAAGGACGAAGGCAAACGAGACAAGGTCATTGACGACTTGCTGCGAAGTCCCGAGTACGCCGACTTCTTCGCCAACAAGTGGACGGCGCTGCTCAAGAATCGCCGTGACGATGATAGCGATACGGTTTCCAACTTCGCGTTTCATGCGTGGGTGCGAGACAATTTTCTGGCCAACAAACCGTACGACCAGTTTGTCCGCGAGTTGCTTGCTGCCACCGGGACGGTGATCGGCAATCCGCCGGTTGCGTGGTACAAGCGAGTCAAAGAGCCGAAGCAGCAGATCGAAGACGTCGCTCAACTCTTCCTCGGCGTCCGGATGCAGTGTGCCCAGTGTCATCATCATCCGTTCGAGCGTTGGAGCCAGGACGACTATTACTCGCTGGTGGCGTTCTTCAGTCAGGTTGGTCGCAAACCGTCGGGAACACGCGGCGAGGATTTGATTTTCCATAAGCGCGGCATCGCGACGGCCGCGAACATGAAGACCGGAGTGCCGCTCAAGCCCGGTGCTCTGGGTGATGCGATTCCGGAAATCGCCGCCGACGAAGACCCGCGACTCAAGCTTGCCGATTGGATGGGCTCGAAGAGCAACCCGTTCTTTGCGAAGTCGCTCGTTAATCGTTACTGGAAGCACTTCTTCGTGCGCGGCCTGATTGAGCCGGAAGACGATATTCGCGACACGAACCCGCCGACGAATCCCGCGCTGCTGCAAGCTCTCGAAAAACATTTTGTTGCCAGTGGTTTTGATCTGAAGGAACTCGTGAGAGTCATCACGCAATCGCGTGCCTATCAACTCAGCGAAGTTCCGAATCAATACAACATCGTCGATCGCCAGAACTACTCGCGTTACTACCCGCGCCGCTTGCAGGCCGAGGTGCTGCTCGACGCGATCGATCGGTTGGCGGGGACGCAGACCGACTTCGCCAATCTCCCCCCGGGCACGCGAGCGGTCGCGCTTCCCGACAACAGCTACAACCGCTCGTCTCAGTTCCTGCGAGTCTTCGGGCGCCCCGAAGCCGAAAGCGTCTGTGAATGCGAAAGAGTCCAATCCTCGAGCCTCGCGCAGAGCCTGCACTTGCTCAACGCGGCCGAGTTGAAAACCAAACTCGCCGCCCCCACTGGCCGAGCCGAACGCCTCGCGAAAGAAGACAAGCCCGCCGAAGCGAAAATCCGCGAACTGTACCTCGCCGCCTTCTCACGTGAGCCGCGTCCACAAGAACTGAAAACTGCGATCGACTATTTGAATGAACCCGGCACGGCCGCGAACACGAACTACCAAGATCTGATCTGGGCGTTGATCAATACCAAAGAATTCCTCTTCAATCATTAGGCACAAGATGACTGACTTCGTTTCTCACTCGCGTAACCGTGCGATGCTTCTCGCGGCATTGTTCTCAGTGTCGCTGGGCCTGCCGTCGCTGTCGTTTGCGCAATCGGTCGGCCTGCCGGCTCCGCGCTTGCTAACGACCGCGCCGATGGGAGCCAAGGTGGGGTCTCAGGTTGAGGTCACGATCAGTGGCGAGAGCATCGAGGATGCCGATGAGTTGACGTTTTCGGATCACCGCATCACGGCAGCTCGCAAGCTGAATGCGGCGGGGGAACCAGAGCCGAACAAATACGTCGTGACGATTGCCGCCGATTGTCCGGTCGGGATTCATGAGGCTCGCGTGATGACACGGTTGGGGATTTCGTCCTCGCGAGCGTTTAGCGTTGGCTCGCTCGATGAAGTTTCGGTGGCGAAACCGAATACGACTCTGGCGACGGCTATGGAGTTGAAGGTCAATTCGATTTGCAACGCCGTAATGACTTCACGGGCTGTCGATCACTTCGTTTTCGAAGGCCGCAAGGGGCAGCGGATCGTTGTCGATTGCGCGACACGCGGGATTGATTCGAAGCTCGACGCGACCGTCGTCATTGCGGATGCCGCTGGGCGCGATCTACTTGTGGAAAGACGAGGCGGCGCGCTCGACTTCATCGTGCCTGCTGACGGCAAGTATGTGATCAAAGTCCACGAACTGACCTTCAAGGGGGGGCCGGCCTATTACTACCGCTTGGCCATCTCGGAGTTGCCAGTCGGCGCGCCGATTGTGCGATTGCCATCGACAAAACCCGTGAATTCGTTTTCGTGGCCGCCGCAGGGCCTTAAAGAACAGGCTGAATTGGCGGAGGCTGAACCGAATAATGATCGCATGAAGGCTCAAAGAATTTCGCTGCCGTGCGACATCGCGGGGAGCTTCTTTCCGGCCGCCGATGTCGATGTCTTCGAGTTCGAGGCCAAGAAGGGAGATGTCTGGTGGGTCGAAGTCGCCTCCGAGCGATTTGGTTTGCCGACAGATCCGTCGATCCTCGTGCAGCATGTTGCTCGCACGGGAGACACCGAGAAGCTGACCGACGTTGCTGAATTCAGCGACATCCCCAGCCCCGTGAAAGTGTCGAGCAACGGCTATGCGTATGACGGCCCGCCGTACAACGCTGGAACAGCAGACATCCTCGGCAAGCTGGAGATCAAGGAAGACGGTCTGCACCGGTTGCAAATCAGCGATCTGTTTGGCGGTACGCGCAACGATCCCAAGAACATCTATCGGCTTGTCATCCGCAAAGCGGCTCCTGATTTCGCCGTCGTCGCGTGGGCACTGCACATGGAACTGAGAAACGGCGATCGCAACGCGGTCTCCAAGCCGCTGGCTCTGCGCGGTGGTGCGACGATGGCCCTCGAAGTCGTCGCCATTCGCCGTGACGGTTTCGATGGTGACATCGAACTCGCGATGGAAGGTCTGCCGGAAGGAGTCACGGCCAGCGGATTGAAGATCCCCGCGGGTCAATCGCGTGGCTTGATGCTCGTCACCGCGAATCAGAACGCGCCGCGAGCCCTTGGCAGCGCGACGTTCTTCGGCCGAGCCACCATCAATGGCGAAACGGTCAGTCGGCCGTGCCGAGTCGCTTCACACGCGTGGCCGATTCCGGATTCGTGGGGCGAGATTCCCAGTCCGCGACTGATGGCCGACGTGCCGGTCTCGGTGAGCGGTCGTGAATTCGCTCCGATCACTCTCGCGCCCCCGAAAGAACTGCAGACGGTGACCGCCGGTGAGAAGCTCACGATTCCGTTGCTGCACACACGACGCAGCGACTTCTCCGGAGCAGTCCTGCAACTCCGCACGATGGGAACCGGTTTCGATCGTGCTCCGCAGTTCGATGTGTCGCTGACCGCCGATCAGTCGCAGGCGATCCTCGACACGGCGGCGTTGAAGACGGCTCCGGGAGATTATTTGATCGCCTTCTACGGCGGTGCCGTCGCGAAGTATCGGCATCAACCCGAAGCGATCGCTGTTGCCGAAGAGGCTCACAAGAAGGCCGCTCAGGAGTTAATGGTCATCGAAGCCGAAATGAAGAAATTGAGCGAAGCCGCGAAAGTGGCTGCGGCCGAGGCTAAACCCGAAGCCGACAAAGCTGTTGAGGCAGCAACGGCCAAACAGAAAACCGCCACTGCCGCCGTGGCCGCGGCCGCCGATAAGATCAAACAGGCGACGGCCGCCGCCCAACCCCGAGATATTGTTGATATTGTCGTGTCTGAACCGATTAAGATTCGTGTGAACCCCGCCGAGAAGAAGTAGCCGCGCTCGCCAAGAGCATGGGCTATCCCACCAAATTCCCACGCTCTTGACGCGCGTGGCTAAGTCACACTGGACGAGTCAAACCATGACCAACCATCACAGCACTCACGCCCCTGTCTTCTGTCCCGGTCCCGACAGCATCTGTTCGGGTCGGCGCGGATTTCTGCAAACCGGTTTGGCTGGATTTGCCACGCTCAGCTTGCCGGGAATCCTCCGTTTGCAAGCTCAGAATGCGTTACGCGCTGCCGAAGGGACGTCGTCTGTTCGCGACAAGAACGCCGTGATCATGGTCTGGCAACCGGGTGGTTGTTCGCATCTGGAAACCTACGACCCCAAGCCGAATTCCGGCAGCGAATACAGCGGTCCCTTCGCGACCATTCCCACGAAAGTGCCGGGGCTCAACTTTTGCGAGCTCCTGCCGCGACAAGCTGCGATCGCGGACAAGTTCACGGTGCTGCGATCGATGCGACAGAACGCGGGGGGACATCCGGCAGGTTCGATGCAATTGCTCTCCGGCGATCCTGACACGCGCGACAAACCCAAGCCGCGTCTGCCCGACTGGATGTCGGTGACCAACTACGTTCGGTCGCAACGTGGTTCGCGTCAGAATTCGTTGCCGGCGTATGTCGGCATCAATCCGCCGCTGGAATACAACGGTCCCGCGTATCTCGGAGATGCTTACTCTCCATTCGTCGTTTCTGGCGATCCGAATCAACCGACATTTTCTGTCCCGAACATCGGCCTTACCGATACGAATGAAGTCAAACGCCTCGGTCGTCGTTCCTCGTTGCGGCAAAACCTCGACACGCTTGAACGCACGTTCGATCATCAAAAAGAGCTGGCCGCTCTGGATGAATTTGAAACTCGCGCGATGTCGTTGCTGACCAACCCGAAGACGAAAGAAGCGTTCGATCTTAACCGTGAAGACCCGCGCACCCGCGATCGCTACGGCCGCAATCAATGGGGCCAACAACTGCTGCTTGCTCGTCGTTTGGTTGAAGCGGGAGTCGAAGTTCTGACGACCAGCCTCGCCGGTCCGCTCTGTGGTCGAGTGGGGAACTGGGACGATCACGCGGTCAACATGCACGTCTTTGACGGAATGAAGTTCCGCTCGGCGGTCTACGATCAAGCGGTCTCTGCGCTGATTGAAGACATCTACGATCGAGGTCTCGACCAGCGCGTACTCGTCGTTGTCACCGGAGAGTTCGGGCGGACACCCAAGATCAGCTACGCCGCCAGCACGGGAGGTGGCGATGCGAGTGCTCCCGCCGGCACCATCCAACCTGGCCGTGATCACTGGCCGCGAGCCTTCTCGAACATCTGGGCCGGAGGTGGCATCGACCACGGCAAGTTCATTGGCGGCACCGACAAACGGGGCGAAGATTCGATCGAACGCATCTGCGGCCCCGGTGATTTCCTGGCGACCATTTATCATCACCTGGGAATTGACTCGAACAACACGCTGATCAAGGACTTCAACGGACGCCCGACCCCTATTGTCGACCACGGGAAACCAATCCCCGAACTGATGGGTTGACCGAAACGCTTTCATGGTTCGCTTACTGATGAACACACGGCATCATTTTCCAGTTGCGCTCGGCGTTTGGCTCGTTTCATCTTCGCTTCTCGCGGATGATCGCGTTGACTATTTGAAGCAGATTAAGCCTGTGCTCACCGCGCGCTGTGTGGCATGCCACGGGGCTCTCAAGCAGGAAGCGGGCCTGCGTCTGGATACAGCAGCCCTGGCAATCAAAGGGGGCGATTCAGGAGCGGTGATCAAGCCGGGCGATTCGGTCGCGAGTTTGTTGCTGAAGCGAATCTCGGCGACCGCAGAGTCCGAACGCATGCCTCCGGAAGGTGAACCGCTGAAACCCGAACAGATCGAAGCGTTTCGTCACTGGATTGCACAGAAGGCGGAAGGACCGGCGGACGAGCAACCGGAACGAGCTCCTCGCGATCACTGGGCTTTCAAGACCCCTGTGAAACCCGCCGTCCCGCGGATTGAGCAGCCGTCGGTCGAGCAAGCTCGGTGGCAACGCAATCCGATCGACGCTTTCATCGCTCGCGAGCATCGCCAGCGCGGGATCGTCCCACAACCGGAAGCGGATCGGCGAGTCTGGTTGCGGCGAGTGTCGATTGACCTAATTGGTCTACCACCGACGCCCGAAGAACTCGATGCGTTTGTGGCCGACCAATCGCCCGATGCTTATGACAATGTTGTCACACGATTGCTGGAAAGCTCGCAATACGGTCAGCGTTGGGGTCGGCATTGGATGGATATCTGGCGTTACAGCGATTGGTGGGGGCTGGGGGCCGAAGTTCGTAATTCTCAAAAGCACATCTGGCACTGGCGCGACTGGATCGTCGAGTCACTCAACTCGGACAAAGGCTACGATCAGATGCTGCGCGAGATGCTCGCGGCGGATGAACTCTATCCCAATGACCTCGATCGGTTGCGAGCGACCGGGTACCTGGCTCGTCAGTACTTCATCTTCAACCGGACCACGTGGCTGGACGAGACCATCGAGCACACCGCGAAGGGGATGCTCGGCCTGACGTTCAATTGCGCGAAGTGTCACGACCACAAGTACGACCCATTTTCGCAGGCCGAGTATTACAAGTTGCGAGCAATCTTCGAGCCGTATCAGATTCGCACCGAGATGGTTCCAGGCCAGCTCGACTTCGAGAAGGACGGCATCCCCCGCGCGTTTGACGCGCATCTCGACGTACCGACTCACTTGCATGTGCGGGGCGACGATCGCAACCCGGACAAGAACCGCGTGATGGAGCCCGCCGTTCCCTCGTTCCTGTCAACGGACGAGTTGAAGCTGGCGATCGAACCCGTCTCGTTGCCGCCCCAGGCGACGCATCCCGGACTGCGCGACTTCGTCGTCAACACGTACCGCCAATCGGCCGAGCAGCAGATCGCGACGGCACGCTCGGCTGTTGAAGCGGCAAAGAAGAAGCTTCTGGAATCCGAGGCCGCGGCAAAGGAAATCGCTGCAAAAGCGGCGGCGTTGAAGCCTGAAACGCCAGCGAAGGAGGACGCGAAGCTAACCGACGTTCTCGTGCGAGACGATTTTTCTGTCGAGAAACCCGAAGTGTGGGAACAACTCACCGGCAAGTGGAGCTACGAGAATGGGCGGCTCATTCAATCGCAGACCGGCGCGATCCGGGGTGCCGTGCGCTTGAAGCAGATGCCCCCTGCCGATTTTGAAGCCCGACTCAAATACATCCCGACGGGCGGCGATCTGTGGAAGTCGGTCGGCATCTCGTGTGACGTCACCGCGTCGGGGAATGAGTTGCTGGCGTACGTCAGCGCCGTTGCGAGCGGCCCGAAATCACAAATTGCGTTCAAGGAAGGTGGCAACTACGTCTATCCGCCGACCGCGCTACAAGCTCGAAAAGTCGAGCTCAATCAAACGCATGAGATTGTCCTGCGAGTTCGCGGGACGTTGCTCAATTTGTCCGTCGATGGCGAGCACTCGATCGCGTTCCGACTGCCGACACCTCTGGAACGACAGCGCGGATTTCTGGAGTTGATCACCTACGACGCGAAGGCTGAGCTGCTAGCCTTTGAACTCCGACCATTGCCGGCGGGACTGAAACTCGTCGATGCTGACACTCCCAAGACGAAACCCACTCCAACGTCTGTTCCGGCCGGACCGCTGCCGGTCGAGCAGGCACAACTCGCGGTCACAATCGCCGAAAAAGCTTTGAAGACGGCAGAGGCTCAGAGCGCTTCGATCGAAGCGCGAGCGGCGGCGCTGACGGGGCAAATTGCCAACGCGCCGGATGCAGCAAAGGGACTCGCTCTCGCGGCGTCAAAGTCAGAACGACACGTCGCTGTGGCACGCGCGGAGGAACAGCTTAGCCGAGAGGAGCTCGCACTTTTGCAGGCAGCAGCAGACAAAAAGGTCGAAGCCCAAACGAAGCTTACCGCCGCAAAGTCCGCACTGGAGACAGTCCAAAAAACGGTCGACATGCCCAGCGAAACCTACACGCCTCTGCCCGGCGCGAAGAAGACTCAAGAGGACTATCAGAATCGAAATGCCGGAAAACCGTTCTTGACCACCAGCACCGGACGACGAACCGCATTTGCGAAGTGGCTGACCGACCCGCGACATCCGCTGCCGGCGCGGGTCGCCGTCAACCACGTCTGGATGCGACACATGGGTC
>Ga0194120_10001647_pt1 | contig 40200 bp, 26 predicted proteins | sample TA2MahCa65mmetaG_FD_148642 | JGI IMG/M metagenome (GOLD analysis project Ga0194120, IMG submission 148642) | Freshwater microbial communities from Lake Tanganyika, Tanzania - TA2015019 Mahale Deep Cast 65m | ecosystem: Environmental > Aquatic > Freshwater > Lake | place: Tanzania: Lake...
AGAACCTGTACGGGCCGACCGAGCTCACGATCGCGTGCACGCTGTACCGCTGGGATCCGCTGCGCTCGCCGGCCGAGTGCGAGCAGGGCGTGGTGCCGATCGGCGAGCCGTTCCCGCAGATGGAGCTGCTGGTCGCCGACGACGCGCTGCGCGAGGTCGCGCCCGGCGAGATCGGTGAGCTGCTGATGACCGGGCCGCAGCTCTCGGCTGGCTACTGGCGCGATCCCGAGCGCACCGCCGCCGCGTTCGTCGTCCCACCGGAGCGCGAGCGGGTCTTCTACCGCACGGGCGATCGCGTGCGGCGGCCGAAGGACGGCGCGCCGCTGGTGTATCTCGGGCGTGTCGACCATCAGATCAAGATCCAGGGCTATCGCGTCGAGCTGGGCGAGATCGAGGCGGCGCTTCGCGAGGAGGCCGGCGTCGAGGCCGCGATCGCGGTCGGCTGGCCGCGCAACGCCGGCGGCGCCGACGGCGTGGTCGCCTTCCTCGGCGCGGACGAGCTCGATCTCGACGCGGTCCGTGCACGGCTTGCGGCGCGCCTGCCCGGATACATGGTGCCGCGCGAGCTGCGGCTGATCGCGAGCTTCCCGCTGAACGCGAACGGGAAGATCGACCGCGGTGCGCTGCTGGCGCTGCTCGCCTCGGAGTCGCCGGGGTGAGCCAGGCCAGGCGAAGTCGCGCGCTCTTCGCACTTGCGGCGCTCGCGATCTCGAGCCTGGTTTGCGTCGCGGCGCTCGAAGGCGCGCTCCGGCTCACGCGCGATCCGCAGCGCTTCTATCCGTATCACCGCAATGCGCTCGAGGTGTTCTACCCCTCGGAGGCGATCACGCCGGGCGTCTCGGGCGTCTCCTACTTCTCTACGAACGGCTTCGGCACGCGCGGCCCGGAGCCGGACGGAGAGCGCGTTCGCATCCTCACCGTCGGCGGGAGCACGACCGCCTGCACGGTGCTCGACGACTCCGAGGCCTGGCCCGCCCTGCTGATGCGCTACCTCGACGAGGATGCGAATGATCCGCGCGCGTACTGGGTCGGGAGCAGCGCGATCGACGGCCACAACAGCCAGCACCACCTGATGCACGCGCTCTACCTGCTGCCGGAGATCCCGGACCTGGACTACGTGCTGCTCTACGCGGGGCTGAACGACATGGGCGCGTGGCTGTACGAGGAGCGTTTCGATCCGCAGTACCTGGACGACCCGCGTCATTGGGAGAGCCGGCTCGGCGAGGCGTTTCGAGTCAGTCGCTACACGCCCGACCACTGGCCCTGGTACAAGCACCTCGAGATCTGGAAGCGCGCAAGCGCCATCAAGAGCCGCGTGAGGTCGCTCCGGGTCGCGCAAACGCGCGAGGCCGGCCGGATCGAGCAGGACGCGGAGCTGCACTGGATCGAGGAGCAGCGGGCGAAGCGCGCGGAGATCGAGAAGAAGCAGGTTCCGCGCGCGAAGCTCGACACCCTGCCGCTCGCGCTCGACGCGTACGGTGCGAATCTCGCGCGCTTCGTCGCGGCCGCGCGCAAGGCGGGCGTCGAGCCGATCTTCGTCGCGCAGGCGATCCAGACCCGCTTCGCGAAGGACGCGGATCTGTCGAAGCTGTGGATGGGCGCGACGGACGGAGGCACGTCGTACCTGAGCCCCGACGACATGGTCGCGATGCTGTCGAAGTTCAACGAGCGGATGCGCGAGGTCGCCACGCGCGAGAAGGTCGCGTTCATCGATCTGCCGGAGCTGCTCGACGCGCAGACCGACCTGTACTACGACGGCATCCACTTCAACGAGAACGGCGCGCGCGCCGCGGCGCGCGCCATCGCGAGCGAGCTCGAGGCGCGCGTCTTCGCCTCTAGCCCGGCCGAGCCGCGATGAGCTCGCGCAGCGCAGGCGCGATCTCGGCCGAAGCGGCGCGATTTCCCGGCCGCGTCAGGTGCCCGTCGCGCGCGAAGTAGGCTTGCGCGGGGCCGAGCTCGCGCAGCGCGGCGGAGAGATCGACGAAGGGAATTCCAGCGGTCGAGAGCGCGGTGGCCGCCCTTGCGTTCGGCAGGCCGTAATCGAGCCCGGAGCCGTCGACCGCTGCGTCGTGCAGAAGCGTGGTCTCTCTCGGAATCACCACCGCGAGGATCGGGATGTTCGCCTCGCGCGCGAGCTCGCCGATCCGGCCGAGCTCCTGCGAGAAGATCTCGAGCGCGCGCGAGAGCTCGCCGCTCCGCCACGCCTCGGGGTCGAAGAGGGCCTCTTCCGGGCTGCGGCCCGGACGTCGCCACGCGGCCGCGCGTTGGTACACCTTGCTCGCCAGCCGATACGTGTGCAGGTTGAATTTCATCCAGGTGCGCAGGCGTCCGGACTCCTCGACCATGACCCCGTCCACCACCTGCACGCGCTTGTTCCAGACGCAGTCGAGGAAGTCGTTGCCCAGGTACAGGCTGAGCAGGATCAGCTTCGGGCGCTCGCCCGATTCGAGCGTCGACTCCAGCACCTGGCGGTACTGGACCGGGCCGAAACCGGGCACGCCCGTGTTCACCAGCGCGAGCCCGCCGCCGAGCTCCTGCGCGACCAGCGCCGCGAACGACTCCTCGTAGTCGACGCCGTGGCCGAACGCGAACGAGTCGCCGAGCAGGAGCAGGGTGGGGGATCCGGGCGCGGCCGGCGCGGCGTTGCCGGTTCGGTGGCCGCGCGCGTCGGTGCGGACGTGCCAGGTGCTCTCGCCGGTCACGACCGTGGTCGCGGCGTCGGGCGCGAGCGAGACCAGCGGAAGCACCGGATCGACCCGGTAGATGTCGAGCCAGGATTTCTCCTGCGGCGCGGCGATCCGCAGTCCGACCTCCGCGACGACCAGCCCGAAGCCGAGCCCGAGCGCGATCGCCACGACGCGGATCAGAAGTCCGCGGAGCTTCGCCCCTGCGCCCACGCGTCTACGCCGCTTCGCCGCGGAAGAACCCGTCGTAGATCGTGTTCACGTTCGTGAGCACCTCGGGCTCGATGTCGTCGACGTCGACCTCGGCGCCCTTCAGGTTCTCGATGAACAGGATCAGCTCGACGACGTCCAGCGAGGAGAGCAGGCCGGACTCCAGGATCGGCGTGTCGTCCGCGAGCTCGGTCTTGGCCTTGGATTGCGAGCGCCGCAGGATCCAGGCCCGGAGCTGCTTGCGGATCTCGGACTCCTGCATCAGAGCACGGGCTCGACCTCGAGAATTCCGGACTCGAGGAGGAACGAGACGAGCTTCTCCGAGGCTCGCTTGCGGTGCGCGCGGCAGACCTCGGAGCCGAGCGCGAACTCGCGCGCGGCGTAGCCGTCGGGAATGCCGGCGTCTCGATAGACCGCGGGGTTGTAGAAGTCCGCCCACGAGGAGCGCAGGTAGTTCGCGATCCACTCGCGCACGCCCGCGAGCGTCGCCTTGGACCAGTCGGCGGAGTGCTCCTCGAAGGTGCTGCGCATGACCTCGCGGCCGAACACGATGTGCCGCGCCTCGTCGCTGTGGTGCAGGGCGTTGATCTCGCGCACGATCGGGTGCACGCGCTCGTCCTTCGCGGCGAGCACGTTGTAGTAGTCGCCGATCTCCTCGACGGTGAGCGCCTTGATGAAGAAGCTCACGTCCTCCTCGCCCTTCTCGTACTTCCGCGGCAGCGCGATCTTCTTGTACAGGTAGACCTTGCCGATGTAGCGCCGGCAGAACTCCGTGAACATCACCATGTGCTTGTTCTCTTCGTCGAGGAAGTGGTGCAGGTACCCGGTGATGTCGGGATCGTGGTGCGGGTACATCTGGCCGATCAGGCCCTGCACCAGCGGCATCTCGCCCTGCGCGGTCAGGCTGAACAGGTTGGCCATCTCGAACAGCGAGAGCTTGTGGCGCTGCTCCTCGTCGAGCTTCTCCCAGGCGGGGGTTCCGTAGAGCGAGATCAGCTCCGGAGGCATGAACCAGTGCGAGTAGTCCAGCTTCTCCGGCCAGTCGAACACGGAGTAGACGTTCCAGAACTTCTTGCGGCTGGCCTTGGAGAGGCGAACGGCGAGCTCGGTTGCGGTTTCCATGGTGGCCCTCATCGGTGGGTGATCCCCTGCGACCCGCGGATCATGCAATGCGTGTTCCCGGATGGGCGGGGTCGGGGGCGATGGAACGCGGCCCAGAATAGCCCATCTGCGGCCGGTGCTGAACCCGGCTACATCATCGAGGCGGCCCTGGTCACACTTGAGCAGCCGCAGGCCACCGGCAGGCCACCGGCAAGAAGCCGGAATCAGAGGCGCATCGGGCCGTGGCCATCCATGTTGGTGAGGTGCAGGCCCAGCCGGGTCTCCTCGAACGGGGCCATCGCCTTCTGGAGCTCGGGCGAGGCGGCGAAGGCGCGGCGATTGGCGAGGATCGCGAAGCCGTGCGAGGCGAAGCCAGCAATCCAGGCCGGGTGGGCCTGGTTCGAGATCACGATGTCGACCCCGCGCGCGCGCAGGTCCCGGTAGGCTGCGCCGACCACGGCCTCGGCGTCTGCGGGCGAGGCGAGCGCGTCGACCAGCGAGCCGACGCGAAGCGTGCCGAACCGGCGGTCGTTCTCCATTGCGGTGTCCATCACGACCGCCCAGCCGAGGGTGCGATCGCCGCGCATGACGCGGAGCTTCCGCGCCGCGGGCCAGCCGCCGCCGGGCAGCAGGTGGTTCATGGTCGCGGCGTCGCGAAGCGCGATCACCGCGTACTCGTCGCGAACGCGCGCCCAGAGCTCGTCGGCCCAGCCTTCGAAGCGCTCGAACTCCGACGCCCCGGCCGGAGCGCTTCGCGAGCCGCGCGCGCGCTGCGCCGCGTGGAGCAATCGCAGCCCCACGGAGCCTGCGCCGGAGAACGCGGCCAGGTCGAGCGCGAGCCGCCGCGCGGCCGTGTCGCGCAGGTAGGCGTTGTCGCGCAGGAAGCGCAGCGGTCGCAGCACGCGCAGACAGAATGGCGTGCGGTGGATCAGCCAGCCGAGCTTCTCCAGCATCACCAGCATCGGCTGCTCGAGCCCGCCGTGCCCCCAGCTGTAGAGCAGCGGGTACTGGCGCAGCATCTCGCGCAGCAGCCGCAGACCCAGCGTGTTGTAGCGGCGGCTGTAGACGCCCTCGGTGATCGGGCCCTGCCAGTCGGTCACCAGATGCGTCGCGCCACACACCCGCCACTCGTGCGGCTTCAGCGCGTAGCCGCCGCGCACGTCGCGGCCGTCCTCGACCGCGAGGTAGTGCTCGCGCCAGGTGCGGGCGTCGCCGCGCTCGGGGAGCCAGCGGTCCACGGGGGTCTCGTACCAGCCCCAGTGCATCCCCGCCTCGGCCATGCGCCGATTGAAGGCCTGGACCGCGGGTATCCACTCCTCGGTGTAGGGAACCACATCGATCGCCACGAATCCCCCCGGCAGCCCGAAACGGCGGCGGGAGTGTGCCACGGCTCGGCCGCAGCGACGAGGCTCCAGCCCCGAACGGCCGCGGCTGCGGCGATCGCTTCGCGGGGCCGATATCCTGGATCTGGGTGAGGTCGTGACGGAAGGCAGTGCGGTGGGTGCAGGTCGGTCCGGCTCGGTGCTCCCGGGTGCCGTGGTGATCGGGCGCAACGAGGGCGAGCGCCTGGTCCGCTGCCTGGAATCGCTTCGCCGCGCCGGGGCGCCGATCGTGTACGTGGACAGTGGCTCGACGGACGGGAGCGTGGCGGCGGCGAGCGCGGCCGGCGCGGACGTCGTCCCGCTCGACACCTCGATCCCGTTCACCGCGGCGCGCGCGCGCAACGCCGGGCTCGCTCGCCTGCTCGAGCGATTCCCCGAGCTCCGCTACGTGCAGTTCGTCGACGGCGACTGCGAGGTTCGCGGCGGCTGGCTCGAGGTCGCAGCGCGCTTTCTCGACGAGAACACAGGCGTCGCGGTCGTCTGCGGCCGTCGCCGCGAGCGCAGCCCGGACTCGAGCCCGTACAACCGGATCATCGACGTGGAATGGGACACGCCGATCGGCGAGGCGCGAAGCTGCGGGGGCGACGCGATGTTCCGCGCGGCCGTTCTGCGCGAGCTCGGCGGGTTCGATTCCGGCCTGATCGCCGGCGAGGAGCCGGAGCTCTGCTTCCGGATCCGCCGCGCCGGCCATCGCGTCGTACGGCTCGACCGCGAGATGACGCTGCACGACGCGGCGATGCAGCGCTTCTCGCAGTTCTGGCGCCGCAGCGAGCGCTCCGGCCACGCCTACGCCGAGCTCGCCTCGCTGCACGGCCGCGAGCCGGAGCGTCTGGCGGTGCGGGCCCTCGCGTCGATCGTCGCCTGGTCGACCGGCCCCGCACTGCTCGCGATCGCTCTGCTCGCGGGCGGGGCCGGCTGGGCCGCGCTCACACCGGCCATCGCGTACGCCGCACCCTTCCTGCGCGCGCGCGCCGCGACGCGCGCGCGAGGCTACGACGGGGCGACGGCATCGCTCTACGCCGGCGCCTGCGTGATCGGGAAGTTCGCGGAGTTCTGTGGCGTGATCCGGTTCGGTCTGGACCGATTCGTGTACGGTCGCCGCTCCGGCTTGATAGAGTACAAGTCAGTCGCCTGATCCCGCTCCGGTGGGCTATCGCCCGGCCGCCTCACCTGCCGATGAGAGAAGCGGCACTCGCGAGCGGCCCGGCGCGTCTGACCCAGGACGGACATGAAAGTCGCATACCTTTCGAACCAGTATCCGCTCACCACTCACACGTTCATCCGCCGCGAGATCGCCGGGCTGGAGAGTGCGGGCGTCCACGTGCTGCGCCTCTCGATCCGCCCCACGCGCGAGCCGCTGCCGGAGCCGGCCGACCGGCGCGAGCTCGAGATCACGCATGCGCTGCTGGGCCGCGGTCTGACGGGGCTGCTCGTCGATGCCATCGCCGTGCTTCTCGCGCGGCCCCGCGCGTTCTTCTCCGCGCTGCGCCAGACCTGGCGCTGGGGCGCGGGGTCGCACCGTGGCCTGCTGCGGCACTTCGGCTACTTCGCCGAGGCCTGCGCGCTGTGGCGGATCCTGCGCCGGGAGGGCGTCTCGCACGTGCATGCGCACTTCGGCACGAACGCCACGACCGTCGCGATGATCGCCGCGGTGTTCGGGGGTCTCACGTTCAGCTTCACCGTTCACGGGCCGCTCGAGTTCGACAGCCCGCAGGGGATCAGCCTGGGCGAGAAGGTGGAGCGCGCGAGCTTCGTCGCCGCCATCACGGATTTCGCGCGTAGCCAGACCTGTCGCTGGTCGCACCCCGAACACTGGAAGAAGATCCACGTCGTGCGCTGCGGCGTGGACGAGCAGTTCCTCGAGCAGCCGGTCGCGGCGCCGCCGGAGGCGAAGCGCATGGTCTGCGTGGGCCGGCTCGGCCGCTCGAAGGGACACGCGATCCTGATCGAGGCGTGCGCTCGGCTCGTGGCGGAGGGACGCCGCTTCGAGGTGCGGCTGGTCGGCGACGGCGAGCTGCGCGGGCTCTTCGAGGCGATGGTCCGAGAGCGCGAGCTCGAGGAAACCGTCTCGTTCCTGGGCTGGAAGTCGGGCTCGGAGGTCCGCGACGAGCTGCTCGACTCGCGCGGGCTGGTGCTGCCGAGCTTCGGCGAGGGGCTGCCGGTGGTGATCATGGAGGCGTTCGCGCTCGCGCGTCCCGCGATCGCGACGCAGATCGCGGGAATTCCCGAGCTCGTCGTGACCGGCGAGACCGGCTGGCTGGTCACGTCGGGAAGCGTCGACGCGCTGGTCGCCGCGCTGCGCGAGGCGCTCGAACTTCCCGTCTCCAGGCTGCTGGAGCTGGGCCGCGCGGGGCGCGAGAGAGTCCGGGTCGCGCACGACGCTCGGCGCGAGGCCGAGAAGCTGGCGAAGCTCTTTGCGTCCCTGCGGTCGGGCGTCGAAGGCTGAGGCGCACGGGACTCGGACGATGTACGAACGAATCGCCAGGAGCTACGTCGATCTGCTCCAACGAGCGCGCGGCTGGGACTACCGCCCGATGCTCGAGACGTTGGAGCGGCTCGACGCGGCTCCGCCCGAGGCCATCGAGGAGTACCGGCGCACGCGCCTGCGCGAGCTGCTGGAGCACTGCGGCCGCAACGTGCCGTTCTGGCGCCGCGAGTTCGCGCGAATCGGCTTCGACCCGACGCGGTTGCGGGACGTATCGGATCTCGCGCCGCTGCCGATCGTGAACAAGCGCGTGCTGCGCGCATCCTACGGCGACTTTCTCGACGAGCGCGGTGCGGGCGCGTGGGACGACTGGGTCACCAGCGGCGCGACCGGCGAACCGTTCGCGTTCCGGCTCGATCGGCAGTCGATCGCGGCGAACACCTTCGCCGCCCTCGCGCGCGGCCGGCGCTGGTGGGGCTTCGACTACGGCGAGCGCGAGGCGATGATCTGGAGCGGAGTGCGGGATGTGACGGGAGCGCTCCAGGGCTCGATCGTGGCGCTGCGGCGCCGCGTCTCGTGGCGGATCAAGAACATCGTGCTGATCGACATCTACTCGCTCGGCGACGAGGCGATCGCGCGCGCCTACCGGCGCCTGCTCCGCTTCCAGCCGCGCCTGATCCGCGCGATCTCGTCGGGGCTGTTCCGCTTCTGCGAGGGGCTCGAGAGGCAGGGGCTCGACGGCACGAGACTCGGCGTGCGGGGCGCGATCTTCACCGGAGAAGGAATGACGCCCGTGCAGCGGCGGCTGATCGAGCGCGTGCTCGGCTGTCCGACGATCTGCGAGTACGGGTGCTGCGAGCTGGGCGTGATCGCGTTCGAATGCCCGAGCCGCGGTCTGCACCTCGCGCACGAGAACATGGTCTTCGAGTTCCTGCGCGACGGACGGCCGGCGCTTCCGGGCGAGACCGCAAGCCTGCTGGTCACCAATCTGAACTCGCTCGTCTCGCCGCTTGTGCGATACGAGCTCGGCGACCTGGTCGTGCCGTCGGCGAAGCGCTGCGACTGCGGGCGCCCCTCCCCGCTGCTCGAATCCGTGAGCGGACGCGCGCACGACACGATTCGCTCACCGGGCGGAAGCGTGATCCACGCGCTGTTCTTCACCCACCTCTTCGACGAGCTGCCGCAGGTGCACCAGTTCCGTGTGGTGCAGACGAGGATCGATCGGCTGCGCGTCGAGCTCCGCTCCGATCGGACGATCGAGGTCTCGGTGCGCGAACGCCTCGAGCGATCGGTTCGGAGCGCGATGGGGGAGGGCGTCGAGATCGAGGTCGTGCAGGTCGACGCGCTTCCCGTGTCACCGAACGGGAAGACGCCGTGGATCGTCTCGGAGATCCAGGCGTGACCGGGCGTCAAGCCGCGATCGCGCATCCGCCGATGAGAGCCTAGACTCGAACTCGATCGCCTCGCGGCGATCGGGATGGAAGGGAAGTCGCGTGACGAGAAAGTCCATCTACGAGATCGGCGAGGTGCCCCGGTTGGGCGTGGTTCCCGAACGGATGTACGCGGCGCTGATCCGCCGCGAGCGCTTCGGGCCGCCGAGCAAAGCCTTCGTGATCGAAGAGGTGCCGGTTCCCCAGATCAAGGAGAACCAAGTTCTCGTGCACATGATGGCCTGCGGGGTGAACTACAACAACATCTGGGCCGCGACCGGGCGGCCGATCGACGTGATCGCGATGCGGCAGAAACGCGGCGAGCCCGAGGACTTCCACATCGGCGGCTCCGAGGGCTCCGGCATGGTCTGGGCGGTGGGAAGCCGCGTGAAGGGGCTGCGCGTCGGCGACCCGGTGGTGATCTCGTCGTGCCGCTGGGACGAGAGCGCGCAGGACATCCGTGAAGGCGCGGATCCGATCACGTCGTCGACGACGAGCGTCTGGGGCTACGAGGACAACTGGGGTGGCTTCGCGCAGTTCTCGGCGGTCGAGGAGTTCATGTGCTTCCCGAAGCCCGAGCGGCTCACCTGGGAACAAGCTTCCTGTTACATGGTCTCGGGCGCGACCGCCTGGCGCCAGCTCACTCACTGGCACCCGAACGTGGTGCGGCCGGGTGACCCGGTGCTGATCTGGGGCGGCGCGGGCGGACTCGGGTCAATGGCGATCCAGGTCGCGCGCGAGCGCGGCGGCATTCCGATCGCGGTCGTCTCGGACCCGAGCAAGGTCGAGTTCTGCACGAGCCTTGGCGCGAAGGGCGTGATCAACCGGAAGGAATTCGACCACTGGGGCCGATTGCCCGACTTCGACGACACCGCCGCCTACGCGAAGTGGAACCAGGGCGTGCGCGCGTTCGGCAAGAAGTTCTGGGAGGTGCTCGGCGAGCGGCGCAGCCCGAAGATCGTCTTCGAGCACTCGGGCAAGGCGACGCTGCCGACGTCGATGTTCATGTGCGACAACGGCGGAATGGTCGTGATCTGCGGCGGCACCTCCGGCTACAACGGAGACATCGACCTGCGCTTCCTCTGGATGCGCTCGAAGCGCCTGCAGGGATCGCACTTCGCGAGCACGCGCGAGTGCTCCGAGCTGAACCGAATGGTGGACGCGGGCCGGATCGCCCCGTGCCTCTCGCACTGCGCGGAGTTCGAGCAGATCGCGCAGGTCCATCAGGTCATGTACGAGAACCGGCACCCGCCGGGGAACATGGCGGTGCTGGTGAACGCGCCGGCGCAGGGGCTGCGCACGCTGCCGCGCTGATGCGAGCGCGGCTCGCGGCGCTCCTGCTGGCTGCGCTCGCCGCGGGGGTGCTTCTCGAGCTCGGTGCCCGGCTCCTGGTTCCGGTTCGCGAGATCGGCCCCTCGTTCAGCGTCTACGATCCGGTCCTCGGCGCGCGCCACAAGCGCAACCTCTCGGCCTCGCGCTGGACGCCAGAATTCACGATGCGGATCACGACCAACTCGCTGGGCCAACGCGGGCCCGAGCCGACGCCCGCCGAGCGCGACGCGAAGCTGCGCGTCCTGTTCGTCGGCGACTCGTTCAGCGAGGGCTACGGCGTCGACGACGGCGAGGAGTTCCCGCGGCGGGTCGCGTCGCGCCTCGCGGCGGAGGGCCGGAGCGTGCGGGTCCTGAACGAGGGCGTGGGCAACACCGGAACGGGTCGGGCCGTCCGGCTGCTTCGGGACTACCCGAGCGGGCCGGAGGGCGCGACCGTGCTCGTGTACCAGTCGAGCTCCAACGACTTCGCCGACGATCACCGCGACGGCTTCTTCCGTCTCGATCCGGACGGGCGTCTGGTCGAGGCGCCGCTGCCGGTGCCGCGGTCGTTCCTGCGCCGGATGCAGCCGGTGATCGATCGGATCCCCGGGCTCACGTACTCGCACGCGTTCGCCGCGCTTCTGCAGCTCGCGCGCTCGCGCGGGCGCGCGGCCGACGCCGCCCCGACGGCGGTGGCAGACGCGAACGACGCGCAGCGCGAGCGGCTCACGCTGCGGCTGCTGGCCGAGCTGATCGCGGGCGCGCGCGCCCGGGGCTGGCCGGTCATCGTGCTCACGTCGGACGCGGAGGCCGACATCGCGTCCCGGATCGAGTCGGTCGCGCTCGCGGAGTCGGCCGCGTTCGTGCGCATGCCCGCGAAGTCCGAGCGGCCGGATCTGTACTACCGCGTCGACGGGCACTGGAACCGGGACGGCCACGTCGAAGCCGCCGAGCGCCTGCGCGGGCCGCTCGACCGCGCGCTACTCGCCGCGATCGACCGGTAGCAGCGGCCCGATCTTCGCGAACGAGAGGGTGTAGCGCAGGAAGTCGCGCAGCAGCCGCGGGGGCTGCGCGTACTCGCGTCGGAGCAGCCGGGCCTTCGCCCGGCCGATCAAGTGACCCGCGATCCAGGCGAGGTTCGCGAGCCAGAGCACCGCGCGCCCGTGGTTCTTGAACCAGTAGTAGCGCCGGCCGCGGAACCAGTGCGGCGTGCGCGGCTTCGCGAAGTCCTTCCAGCCGGTCGACGCCGCGCCGACGTGCTCGACCCGGCTCGCGGGGAGATACCAGGTCTGGAAGCCGCGCTCGTGCGCGCGGCGGCAGAAGTCGGTCTCCTCGTAGTACAGGAAGTACCGCTCGTCGAAGAGACCGACCGCGTCGAAGACCGGGCGGCGGATCATCATGCTCGCGCCCGCCAGCCAGTCCACGCGCGTGTCGCGCTCGGGGATCGGCATCGCGACCATGTGCGGGTCGAGCAGCCGCGCGAAACCGGGGATGCCGCGGATCGGAGAGACGAGCTCGGAGATCAGGTTGTGGAAGCGGAACGCAGTTTCGTGTAGCGCTCCGTCGCTGCCGAGGATCTGGCTGCCGGCGATGCCGGCTTCCGGGTGGGACTCGAGGAAGTCGAGAAGCGTGCGGATCGAGCCGGGCAGCGGCTCCGCGTCGGAGTTCAGCAGGTAGAAGTACTCGGCCGGATCATTCGACGCGAGCGACGGGCGCACGCCCTGGTTCACGCCATAGGAGAAGCCGCCGTTGCACGGCGACTTCGACAGCCTCACGCGCTTGCACCAGCCGCGCGCGGCGATCTCGTCTTCGAACCGCTCGTACGAGCCGTCGCGCGAGTCGTTCTCGACCAGCGCGATCGCGCTCTCGGGGATTGCGTCGAGCTCGCGAAGCGCCGACTCCACCGCGCGGAGCGTGAGCTCGGGCGTGCGGTAGTTGATCACGACGACCAGCAGCTTCATTCGCGGACGTCCCCGGCCGCGAGCGCGAGACCCGAGAGCACCCAGGGTCCGTCGAGGCTGAACGAGCCCGGAAGCACGCGGGCGAAGCCGGGCACACGCGCGCGGAAGATCCCGCGCGCCGCATCCAGCTCGAGCCCCACGTCGTGGAAGCCGAGCCGCGCGCGCGTCAGCGGGAACTGCGCCTTGTAGACCGCCTCCTTCGCGCTGAAGAAGACCGCGGCCAGATCGAGCTGCTGCGCGGCCGGCTGGGCGCGAAGCCACTGCTCCTCGTCGGGCCGCAGCACGCGACGCCAGAGCTCCGGGCGCACGCCGTCGGCCTCCTCGACGTCGACTCCGAGCCCCACGAGCGCCCCGCGCGGCGAGACCGCCACCACGCAGAGTCCGTGGGAGTGCGAGATCGACCCGACCAGGCCCTCGGGCCAGATCGGCGCCCGGTCCGCGTCGGCGAGAAGCGCGAAGTCGGGTGCGCCCAGACGCGCCAGAAGCTGGTGCGCGAGCCGCCGACCGGTCGCGAACTCGTGCTGCCGCTTGGGCACGGCGCGAGCGATGCAGGCGTGTTCCTCGGGGTGCAGTCCGTCGAGCGTGGCTTGCACCGGGCCCGAGAGCACGGAGACGCCGCGCGGGAACAGCGGGCGCGGATCCGGCGCGGCCTTCGTCGCCGCGGCCTGCAGCTCCGCGTTCAGGACGGGCATGGGCCCGACTTCGAGAGCAACGCCTCGTCGAGGCACGCGCGGAGCGTCGCGGCGAGGCTTCGCACGTGCGGCTCGAGCACCATCGCATCGTGGTCGCCCGAGACCTCGTGCACCTCGATCCCGCCCAGGACGTGCGGGCCGAAGCGGTTCTCGTGGTTCGCGATCTGGCCGCGGTTGTGCGGATTCATCACCAGGTCGCCACCGAGCGAGAACCAGTCGTCGTGCTTCGGGCGGAACAGCTGGGCCCGGCCCGGATACACCGGCGTGCGGTAGTGCGCGAGCGCGTCCAGGAACGCCTTCTCGATCTCGGCGGAGCGGAACTCCGCGGGCGAGAGATCGCGCACCGGCGCCTCGCGCCGCGCGGCGCGCTTCTCGAGTTCCCAGCGCACGCGCTTGCGCAGCCAGGCGAGCGGATAGCCCAGGCCCTCGCGCGCCATGTGCTGGGCGTGGATGCGCAGCTTCGCCAGCGCGTCGAGCTCGATCGTCTCGGCCGGCAGGCTGTCGAGCAGCACGAGGATTCCGACCTCCTGCTCCTGCGAGAGAAGCTGCATCGCCATCTCGAACGCGGTGAGTCCGCCGCCCGAGAATCCGCCCAGGTAGTACGGGCCCTCCGGCTGCACCGCGCGCACCTCTTCCAGGTAGTCGCGCGCCATGTCCGGGAAGCGGCGGTGCGGCTCGTCGTCGCCGAGCAGCCCCTTCGCCTGGATCGCGTACACGGTCTGGTCGGCGCCGAGGTGCTGCGCGACGTGCCGCAGGTTCAGCACGTTTCCGAACATCCCAGCGACCAGGAAGAACGGCGGGCGCTCGGCCGCGCCGATCTGCAGCGGCACGAGCAGGCGGAAGCGGCGCTCCTTCTTGCGCGCCTCCGGCTGCGCGCTGCCGAGCTCGATGCCAAGGTCCTCGCGCACGAGCTGTGCGCACTTCTCGATGCTCGGCGCCTCGAAGAGCACCGAGATCGGATACTCCAGATCCCAGGTCTTCTTGATCTTCGCGAACAGCCGCACCGCGATCAGCGAGTGACCGCCCAGCTCGAAGAAGTCGTCGGCGATGCCGACCTCGGTCACGCCGAGAAGCTCCTGCCAGAATCCCGCGAGCGTGCGCTCGATCTCGTCGCGCGGCGCGACGTAGCTGGTCTCGAGCTCTGGCCGCGCGAAGCCGGTCGACGGCGTCTCGGCGGCCTTCGGCGCCGAGCGCATTCGCGCGACCAGCTCGGGAAGATCGAGCGGCGAGACGAAGACGTGCGGCCGCTTCGGGCCGGCGAGCAGTCGATCGAGCGCCTCCATGCCCTCGTGCGGCCGGATGCCGAGCTCGTAGCTGCGGCGGAACAGCCGCTCGGCTTCGGTCCGGTGCGTGGACTCCGCGTGCGCCTCGGCGCCGCGCGCGGAGTGCGACGGCTTGCGCGCAGACGCTGCGCGCGTGAGCACCGCGTCCGCCGCGAGCTTGCGGATCGCGAAGCCCTCGACCAGAGCGATCACCCGGCCGCTCTCGTCGGCGATCACGACGTCGAAGACCGCGACCTCCCTGCCGACCTGGTTCGGCTGCGCGCTGCGCACCCAGCTCACGATGCGCGCGGGCATCGGGGCGAAGACGCGCACGCGCTCGTACGACATCGGCGCGTAGAACTCCGCTCCGGTGTAGCCCTCGATCAGCGGGGTCGCGAAGCCGGTCGCCAGGTCGAGCAGGGCGGGGTGCAGCGCGTAGCGGCCGAGGTCGGCCCCGAACTCGCCGGGAAGCTCGAGCTCCGCCAGCGCTTCGCCTGCGCCGAAGCACATCTTCCGGAGCACGTTCCAGCGCGGCCCGAAGCGCAGGTGGCGCGCGTGCAGCGTGTCGAGCGACCGCCCCGAAGTCGCGATCTGCGGCGCGCCCATTCGCGCCGCGATCTCGTCGAGGCGAAGCGGAGCGGGCACAAGCTCCTTGCAGGCGCCGACTTCGGCCTGCGCGTGGAGCTGCCACTCCGTGCCGCCGGCCGCGCGGCTCTCGATCTCGAGCTCCCAGTCCGCGCTCGCGCGGCGCAGCGTCGTGTGCAGCTCGACGTCCTGGGCCGCGTTCACCACGCAGGGGGCGACGAAGAAGACGCGACGCAGCTCGATCGCGGCCGCGTCTGCGAGCTCCGCGAACGCTCCGCGCGCGATCTCGAGGTAGCCGGTGCCGGGGATCAGCGCGTCGCCGGTGCGGCTGCGGTGGTCGTCGAGGAGCCAGTGCTCGGTTCCCTTGAACGTGGTCTGGAACGAGACGCGGTCGGCGGCGTCGCCGATGCGCCGTCCCAAAAGCGGGTGCGCGGCCGGGCGGCCGCCCGACGCCCCGCCCCCGAGGCGCTCGTAGGTCGCGACCGCCAGGCCCGCGTCGCGCCACACGCTCCAGCCGATCGCGAGCGTGCGCGGTCGCGCGCGCTGCGCGCGGCTCTCCGCGAACGCGTCGACGAAGGCGCTGGCCGCGGCGTAGTCGATCTGGCCGGCGGCGCCCAGCGCGCTCGAGTTCGACGAGAACAGGGCGAAGAGCTCCACGTCCGGCAGCAGCTCGTCCAGCACGCGCGTGCCGAGGACCTTCGGGCTGAAGACCGCCTCGATCGACGCCTGGGTCTTGGTCTGGATCGGCGCGTCGTCGATCGCGCCCGCGGCGTGGAAGACGCCGTGGATCGCGCCGAAGCGCTCGCGCGCCTGCGCCACGATCTCGCGCATGCGCACGATGTCGGCGACGTCGCCGCTCTCGATCGACAGCTCGCTTCCCAGCGCCTCGATCTCGAGCAGCTTGCGAAGCGTCCGACTGGTCGGATCGGTCGAGCCGTGACTCGCAAGCCAGCTCGGCCACTCGGCGCGAAGGGGAAGCCGCGACCGGCCGACGAGCACGAGCCTGGCCTTCGCGCTCCGCGCCAGGTGCTCCGCGAGCACCAGCCCGAGGCCGCCGAGCCCGCCGGTGATCAGGTAGGTCCCGCGCTCTCTGAGCGGCGGGGCGCCCGCCGCGCTCGCGGGCGAATGGACCGGCTCGATCCGCTGCACGAAGCGCTGGCCGTTCCGGTACGCGACGCGCTGGTCGGCGCGAGCCGGGGAGATGTCGGACGCGAGCCGTGCGACGAGATCGCCTCCCAGGTCGAGCGCTGCGCGCTTGCGCAGCCGGCCGCCAGCGACGGGCGCCGCGATGTCGATGCTCTGCAGCGTGAGCGCGGGGAGCTCCTGCGGGATCACGCCGACCGGCCCGAGCACGGTCGCCTTCTCCGGGTAGCGCAGCGTCTCGTCGCCCACTCGCTGCATTCCGTTCGAGACCACTGCGACGTGCATCGGCTGCTTCACGTCCTCGCCGCCGAGCGCCTGCGCCAGGTAGAGCAGGCTGTAGAAGCCGCGCTCCTGGTTGCGGTTGAAGAAGTTGGAGCCGGGCCGGGCGGACTCGTCGGCGGTGACGAGCCAGAGGTGCGCGATCCGATCCGGCAGCCGGCCGTTCGCCTCGAGGTCGCGGACGAGCTCTACGTAGCCGTCGACGCCGGCCTCGGGCGCGAGCGCGTACTCGCGATCGGAAAGCCGGTAGAACGCGTCGCCCTCGCGCACGACGGTGACGCCGTGTCCCCGACGTTCGAGCTCCGCGCAGAGCGCGGCGCCCAGGCCGGAGGGATCGGCGAAGACCAGCCAGTCGAGCGGCGTTTCCGCGCCGGCGGGCGGCAGCGGCTCGGGCCGGAACACGCGCTCGCTGAACCAGCCCGACGGGCTCTCGATTCGCGCGAGCTCGGCCTCGGTGGCGGCCGCCGTGCTCTCCTGCTTCGCCGGATCGATCCAGTAGCGCTGGTGCTCCCAGCTGTACTTCGGCAGGGCGACGCGCAGACGCGACTCCTCGCCGCGTCGCGTGGCCCAGTCGACGTCGACGCCGCTCGCCCAGAGCCGCCCGAAGCTTCCCGCGACGAAGATCTCGTCCGGGGCCGTGTCGTCGGGGTGCCGCAGCGAGCCGAACGCGGCGCGCGCGCTCTTCGGCTGCTGGCGCGCGAGCGACGCGAGCGTCTGGCCGGGGCCGACCTCGAGCAGAACGCGGTTCGGATCCTCCAGCAGGGTCGCGAGCCCGTGTGAGAAGCGCACCGACTCTCGGAAGTGTCGCACCCAGTAGGACGGGTCGCGCGCATCGTCGGGAACCACCCAGGTTCCGGAAAGGTTGGAGACGTAGGGAATGCGCGGAGCGGAGAACGTCACCGTCGCAAGGAAGCGGCCGAACTCGTCCAGGATCGGGTCGAGCAGCCGGCAGTGGCCGGCGGCCGGAACGCGAAGCAGCTGGCTCTCGACGTCCCGCGCGCGGAGCTCCGCGTCGAAGCGCTCGATCGCGCCGGCCTCGCCGCAGACCACGCAGAGCGACGGGCCGTTCACGACGCCCAGGTCGAGATCGGCCGGGAGCAGCGCGCGAAGCTCCGCCTCCGGCAGCGGCACCGAGAGCATGCGGCCGGACGTGGTGAGCGAGTCGACCAGTCGCCCGCGCGTCGAGACGATGCGCAGCGCGTCCTCGAGCGAGATCACGCCGGACAGACACGCGGCGGTGTACTCGCCCATGCTGTGGCCGGTGAGCGCCACCGGCTCGACGCCCCAGGAGAGCCAGAGCTTCGCGAGCGCGACCTCGGTGGCGAGGATCGCGGGCAGACACGCGGTCGGCCGGGCGAGCCGCGCCGCGAGCTCGGCCGAGCCGTTCGCACCCGGGTAGACCAGCGCGCGCAGGTCGAAGTCGAGGATCCGCCGCGAGATCTCGAAGGCCTCGTCCATGGCCGCGCGGTAGACGGGCTCGCTCTCGTAGAGGCCGAGCCCCATGTTCGGGTACTGCGCGCCCCCGCCCGGAAACATGAACACCACCGACGGCGCCGAGCCCTTGGCGCGCGCGGCGAAGACGCGCTTGGTGTCGCCGCTCTCCAGCAGCTGCGCGGCCTCTTCGTGGCTGCGCGCGACGAGCACGCGGCGGTGCTCGAACGAGTCGCGGCCGACCTGGAGCGTGTGCGCGACGTCGGCGAGCGGCAGCTCGGGATGGTCGCGCAGGAACCCGGCGAGCTTCGCCGCCGATGCGTCGAGGGAGCTTCCGCTCTTGGCCGAGATCGGCAGGATCTCGAAGCCGCGCTTCGCGGGCCCGGAGCGCAGCGAAGGCGCCTCCTCGACGATCACGTGCGCGTTCGTTCCGCCGACGCCGAGCGACGAGATCCCCGCGCGGCGCTTGCCGTTGGTCCGCTTCCACTCGGAGAGCTTCGCGTTCACGAAGAACGGCGAGGCCGCGAAGTCGATGGTCGGATTCGGCCGCTCGTAGTGCAGGCTGGGCGGAAGCTCGCCGTGCTTCAGCGCCGAGACCACCTTGATCAGGCTCGCGACGCCCGCGGCGGTGTCGGTGTGGCCGATGTTGGGCTTGTTCGAGCCGATCGCGCAGAACGCCGTGCGCTCGGTCGTCTGCCGGAAGGCCTGGGTGAGCGCGCTGATCTCGATCGGATCTCCGACGTTGGTGCCCGTGCCGTGCGTCTCGACGTAGGAGATCTGGTCCGCCGAGACGCCGGCGACGGCGAGCGCCTCCGCGATCACGGCGGCCTGTCCGTCGACCGACGGCGCCAGGTAGCCGATCTTGCGCGAGCCGTCGTTGTTGATCGCAGAGCCGCGGATCACCGCGTGGATCGGATCGCCGTCCGCGAGCGCGTCCTCGAGGCGGCGCAGCGCGACCACGCCGATGCCGCTGGTCAGCACCGTGCCCGCGCCGCGCGCGTCGAATGCGCGGCAGTGGCCGTCGGGCGAGAGCGGCTCGTTCTCGTTGTACATGTAGCCGCGGCCGGGCGGCACCACGATCGTGACGCCCCCGCCGAGCGCCAGGTCGCACTCGCGCGAGAGCAGGCTCTGGCAGGCGACGTGGATCGCGACCAGCGACGTCGAGCAGGCGGTCTGGATCGCCACCGACGGGCCGGTCAGGTTCAGCTTGTACGAGACGGTGGTCGGCAGGAAGTCGCGGTCGTTTCCGGTGTGGCGGAGCAGGAAGGTTCCGGTCGAGGCGACGATCTCGGGATTTCGCAGCAGGTTGTAGATGAAGTAGCCGTTCATCCCGCAGCCCACGAAGACGCCGATCGCGCCCGGGAAGCGCGCGGGCGGGTGGCCGGCGTCTTCTAGCGCCTCCCAGGCGCACTCGAGCATGTGGCGGTGCTGCGGGTCGGTGATGGCGGCGTCCTTCGGGCCGAAGCCGAAGAAGCCGGCGTCGAAGCCGTCCACGTCGGGAAGCTGTCCGCCCGCCTTCACGTAGCTCGGATTGGCGAGCACGGCCGGCTCCACGCCCGCCGCGAGCAGGGCCGCGTCGTCGTAGCGCACGATCGACTCGACGCCCGCGCGCAGATTCGCCCAGAGCTCCTCGGCGTCGTGCGCGCCTGCGAACCGGCACGAGACGCCGACGATCGCGATCTCGCTGCCGGTCCAGTCGTCCTCGGCCTCGCTCATGCGTCGCCGCTTCCCGGTCGTCTGCGCGTCTGCTGGCGCAGCTTCAGCGACTCGCGCCGCGCGGCCGCGCGGTCCACGCTCTTGTCGAGCTGCGGATTGCTGCCGTCGCTGCCGAGGAACTCGGCGAGCGAGCGGATGGTCGGGAAGCGATACAGGTCGGTGAGCGAGAGCGGCTGTGGAACCTGCTCGCGCAGCTTCCGGTGCACCTGCACCACGAGCAGCGAGTGGCCGCCGAGATCGAAGAAGTTGTCCTCCGCGCCGACCGTCTCGAGCTTGAGCACGTCGCGCCAGACGCCGGCGATCATCCCCTCGAGCGGGTTCTGCGGCGCGACGAACGGCGCCTGCATCCTCGGCTTGTGCTGCTCGGGCGCGGGCAGGCGTTTGCGGTCGATCTTGCCGTTGGGCGTGAGCGGAAGCGCGGCGAGCGAGACGAAGAGCGCGGGAACCATGAACTCCGGCAGCGTCTTGCGCAGGTGCTCGCGCAGCTCCTCGGTCGCGGGCGCGGTGCCCTTCGGCACCAGGTAGGCGACCAGGCGCGGGTCGGAGTCGGCTTCGTCCCGCGCGACCACGACACACTCCTGGATCGCCGGGTGCCGGCCGAGCTCGGTCTCGACCTCGCCGAGCTCGATCCGGTAGCCGCGGATCTTCACCTGGTGGTCGATGCGCCCCATGAACTCGATCGTTCCGTCGTCGCGGTAGCGGGCGAGATCGCCGGTGCGGTACATGCGCGCGCCGGGCTTGCCGCTCCACGGATCGGGCAGGAAGCGCTCGGCGCTGAGCTCGGCGCGGCGGTGATAGCCGCGCACGACGCCGTCGCCGCCGATGTACAGCTCGCCGGCGACGCCCACCGGAACCGGCTCGAGGTGGCGGTCGAGCACGTAGATGCGCGTGTTCGCGATCGGGCGACCGATCGGAATCGAGGCGAGCGCGCCGCGCACCGGCTGCGTGGTGGACCAGATCGTCGTCTCGGTCGGGCCGTACATGTTGGTCACGTTCGCGCGCACGAAGCTCGAGAGCTCGCGCGCGAGCGAGGCGGGGAACGCCTCGCCGCCGATGTAGAGCTGCTGCACGCGAGCGAGACCGGCGCGCATCTCGTCGTTCATCGCGATCATCTTGGCCATCGACGGCGTGCACTGCATGTGCGTGACGTTGCGCCGCTCGAGCTGCGCGGCGAGCGAGAAGTCCGCGGGGCCTTGCTCGCGCGCGACCGGCGTCGGGTTCGCGCGCCGCCGCACCACGTCGAGGGCGTCCAGGCTTTGGAGCACGCGCGCGGTCGGCACGCCGTAGTCGATCAGGCAGCCGATCTCGTCCACGTCGGCCGCGCGCACGCGCTCGATCATCTTCGCGCAGGTGTCGGGCGTGCCGAACAGCCCGCTGGTCTCGAAGTAGCGCTCGAAGGCGTGCTCGAGGATCGCGTCGAGCTCCTCGGCCGAGAGGCTCTCGAGGTCGACGTCGTCGGGCGTCGCGTTCGCGCCGCCCGGCCGCTTGAAGGCGGGGAACGCCCAGGCGAAGCTCTTCACCAGGTTCACCGCGCTCGACAGGTACTGCTTCATCGGCTCGCGCACGATCTCGCGCACCTCGTCGTCGCTCGCGCCGACGAAGGTGTGGAGCATGAGCGTGACCACGCCGGCCTTCGGATCGTGCCCGGCGCGCGCGCGCGCCTCGCGGTAGATCTTCACCTTCTCGGCGACCTCGTCGACGCTCTGGCCGAGCAGGTGGGTGAGCACGTTCTCGCCCGCTTCGCCGGCCATCCGGAAGGTCTCGGGGTTTCCGGCCACGGTCACCCAGCTCGGCAGCTCCGGCTGCACAGGGCGCGGCAGCGTTCGCACCGGCACGAGCTGGCCGAGCGGGTTCGGGAACTCGACGGTCTCCCCGCGCCAGAGACGCTTCACGGTGTCGATCAGGCGGAACATCTGGCCCTTCGCGTCCGCGTAGCCGTCGGGCCGGATCACGAAGTCGTTGGGCTGCCAGCCGGCCGCGAACCCGATCGCGACGCGGCCGTTCGAGAGGTTGTCGACGACCGCCCAGTCCTCGGCGACGCGGATCGGGTGATGCAGCGGCAGCACGCAGCTGCCGGCGCGGATCTGCACGCGCTCGGTCACCGCCGCGATCGCCGCGCTGGTCACGGCCGGATTCGGATACGGCCCGCCGAAGGCGTGGAAGTGGCGCTCCGGCGTGGACACGAACAGGAAGCCGTTGCGGTCGGCGAAGCGCGCGGACTCGAGCATCAGGCGGTACTTGTCGCTGCCCTGCGCGTCGTCGCTGCCCCAGAGGAAGAAGCCGAACTCGAGCTTGCGCTGCGGGCCGGAAGCTGGTGCGGTCAGGGCGTCGCCGGCCGCGTGGCCGCGCTCCGCGTGGATCACGACCTCGAAGCCGCGCGCGAGCGTCCAGAGCAGCTCGAGCACCGAGATGTCGAACGACAGGCTCGTGACCGCGAGCCAGACCCCGGGCGGATCGTGCGGGATCAGCGCGTCCATGCCGGCGAAGAAGTTCACGACGTTGCGGTGCTCGACCATCACGCCCTTGGGCCGGCCGGTCGAGCCGGAGGTGTAGATCACGTACGCGAGGTTCGCGGGCGCGACGCCGCTCGCGACCGGGGTGTCGGCGTGGCGCGCGATCGCGGGCCAGTCGGAGTCGATCCTCACCACTCTCGCGGTCGACGCCGGGAGCTCGGAGGCGATCCGCTCCTGTGTCAGCACCACGGTCGCGCCCGAGTCCTCGAGCATGAACGCGATCCGATCTCGCGGGTAGGCGGGGTCGAGCGGCACGTATGCGCCCCCGGCTTTCTGCACCGCGAGCACGCCGACCAGCATGTCGATCGAGCGCTCGATGAAGATGCCGACGAGCTTGTCGGGGCCGATGCCCAGCTCGCGAAGGTGCGCGGCGAGCCGGTTCGCGCGCGCGTCGAGCTCCCGGTACGAGAGCGTCTCGGTCTCGAAGCTCGCGGCGGGCCGGTCCGGCGTGCGCCGGACCTGCTGCTCGAAGAGCTGGTGCACGCAGGTGTCGCGGGGGTAGGGAGCGTCGGTCGCGTTCCAGGTCTCGAGCACCTGCCTGCGCTGCTCGGGCGAGAGCAGCGCCAGGCGCACGAACGGCCGCGACGGCTCGCGCAGGAAGACCGCGAGCTGCGCGCGCATCGAAAGCGCCGAGCTCTCGTCTAGGGCGCGCGCGTCGTAGCCGAGCCGGGCGCGGCTGCCGTCGGGAGCGGCGACGAACGCGAGCAGGGTTCCCGGCGGAGGCGAGATCGCGCCCGTGGCGCCGCCGATCTCCGCGAGCACCGGCAGCAGGCGTTCCGACTCGAGCTCCGCGTTACCGCGCAGGCTCGGATGGCGCGCGATGGCGTCGTGCAGGAACGTCACGCGCTTGCGGGTGCTCGCGATCGCGTCGCGGGCCTTCGCCAGCGCCGCGTCGGCGCTCGCGCTCTCGTCGAGCGCGATGCGAAGCGGCACCACGTCGGCCGCGAAGGCCTCGAGCCCGGCGATCCGGGAGCGCAGCGCTTCGTCGCGGAACGCCAGGTCGAAGCGGGTCCGGTCGCAGAGTCGCGCGAGCCAGGTGGCGAATCCGGCGACGAGGGAGTCGGCCCCGGAGCCCGGTCGCGAGGCGAACTCCGCGGGGATCTCGAGCTCGAGCTCGCGCCAGTCACTCGCGCCGGAAGCCGCGCGCTCCGCGCGCAGGTAGGGCGGCTCGAGCGGCTCGAGCGAGCCCAGGCGGCGCACGAAGAACTCCTCACCCTTGCACAGCTCTGCGTTGAGGGCGCCGAGTCGCTCGGCGAGCTCGGAGCTCGCGCCCTCGAGGCGAGCTCCGGCTGTGATCCCGAGGGAGCTCGCGAGCTCGGACACCGTCACGCGCCGGCCGCGCGGCTCCGAGAAGTCGCCGAGCCGGAGGCTGCCGCCCCCGGCCGCGACGACCAGCGCGTCGGCCTCGATCGCGATCACGGTGCCCGGCTCGGCGGCGGCGCTTGCCGTCTCGGCCTGCGCGCGACCGACGTTCCACACGCGCCCGCGGTGCTGGAGCTTCGCCGTTGCGAGCGGGTTCTCGTAGCGGCCGAAGTCGAGCGCGCGCACCAGCGCCTCGAGATCCTGCGCCGGACGCGTGAAGTCGAGCAGCCCCGCGGCCGCCGGCCGGAGCCACTTGCCGAAGTAGCGCTTCTGACTCAGGTCCTGCGGGATCGGAGACGCGGTTCCCGCGGCCAGCGCGTCGCAGAGCGGCCCGAAGCTCTCGATCGCCGCCTCGTAGCACTTGGTGTTGATCGTGAGCGACGTCTCGTTGGGCGCGACGTCGAAGGAGCGCGTCGCGAGCAGGTCGCCCTCGTCGAGCTCGGATCGCATCACGTGCCAGCTGATTCCGTAGCGGGGCTCGCGCGCGATCAGCGCCCAGGCCGGCGTGTACATGCCGGCGTAGGAGGGAAGGGGACCGTCGTGGAAGTTGATCGCCGCGCGGCGCGGGCGGCGCAGAACCGAGTCGGGAAGCAGCGCAAGGTGGGTGATGCTGAACAGATAGTCGAAGTCGCCGGCGAGCTCGGTCGCGAGGTCGCCGCTCGGATCGATCGTCGCGATGCCGCGCTCGCGGGCCCAGGCGAGGATCGGCGCCTCTTCGCTCGCGATGCCGCGGATCTCGTGCCCGCGCTCGCGCAGGATCTCCGCGCACTGCACGAGCAGAGACTCCGACCCGATCAGATAACAGCTGAAGCGAGCTTCGACGCGCATTCCGAGTCCGTCCCTTGGTTGGTCCCGCATCACTCTTCGTTTCCGGTCCGGCCAGCCTTGACCGTACGCGCCGGACCGGCCCAGCGCTCGAGCGGCCGGTCTCCATGCAACTCCGCTGCCGAGCGTCGCCATCGGCCCCGGCGCGCGGCGGAACTCGGGGGACGACGGGCGCGCGGACTGCGGGCTCTTGATCTTGCACTGAGGGCAGGACCGAGGGCAACCTCCCCGCGCGGCCTCGTCTTTCCTAGGGCTGCGGGGGAATCGAGTCCTCCGTGACGGCGCGCCTCACCGACGGCCCGAGCTCGAGCGCGATCGCCGCGAGCCGGGCATCGGCCTCGCGCCGCGCGGCCTCGCTCGATGGATCGATCTGGGTCGAAAGGCGCACGAAGCCGTACTGCGCGCGTCCGGCCAGACCGTCGAGCATGCGCAGGATCTGCTCGCGCGGGGCGGACGTCGGCCAGCGGGCGGCCGGCTGGAACCAGTAGAGCACGCGCTCTTCGCGACCCCCGAGCGCGGCCTGCATCGACTTCACCACGATCCGCTCGCCGTCTTCGCTGGTGAGCTCCGACTCGGAGGGCGCGCTCGTGTCCCAGCCCTGCGCGGGATAGCAGACGGCCGGGTCGTGAGCTCCGGTCGAGCCCGATCCGGAGTAGATCGCGAAGTAGAGCCAGAACGAGGAGTCCCGATCGTCGGCGTAGAGCCGCATCGTGTACGAAGCGGGCGCGAGCATCGTGGCGACGTCGTCCACGAGCTCCTGCTCGCGGATCAGCCGATGCTCGCCGAGACGCTCGGGCAGCGCGCGCGCGTCGTAGTGGTGCGACGTGCGGGCCCGCAGCTCCACCACGCGCTCCGCCAGGAGCGGGAGCGAGACGAAGGCCAGCACCAGCACGAGCCGCAGCGTCGTCACCGCAGGACCCGCGCGAGCGCGACGAGCGCGACCGTGCCGATCGCGAACGTGGCCAGACCGAAGCTCTCGTGGACCAGCCCTTCCGCATACTCCATTCCGCCGGCCGACACGAGCACGACGGTGATCACCACGCGCGCCATGTTTCCCAGGATCGCGATCGGCACGATGCTGCCGACGATCAGAAGCCTGCGCCACGTGCCGTGGGAGAGGAAGTAGGCGACGACAATGCCCAGCGGCATCAGCGTGACGATCGAGGTGAGACCGCTGCACGCGTTGGCGACGAACAGCTCGTGACCGGGCACGAAGATCCGGTTTCCGGTCGCGGCGATCGAGTAGCCGAACGCCTGGAGCAGCCAGACGGAGACGCGGATCACGACCAGCTTCAGGCCGAACAGGAGCCGGTCCTGCAGGAAGGCCGGTGGCGGGACCATCAGGAGCAGGAACCCGACCGGCAGCGCCAGCGCCCGCAGGAGTCTCGGCCCGCCGACCGCGTAGACCGTCGCAGCGATCGTGGCCACGAGGCCGATTCCGGCGAAGGTGCCCGCCTCGGCGAGCAATGCGCCGGACTGGAACAGCGCCGCAGCCAGCACGACGAACGGGCCGAGCGCGGGGGTGTCTGCCGTCGCTAGCTCGTCGCGGATTCGCGCCCGCCGCAGCCAGAGCAGGCCCAGCGACGTCAGGGGAATCAGGTAGCCGTGCGCGAGATAGTCGGAGCTGAGCCAGATGTACGAGAGCAGATACAGCGCGGGCCAAGCGGCGATCAGGCTCGCGATCAGGCAGGCCATGCGCAGGGCCAAGCCCGGGCTCCGCGTCGGATCTGCGCGGCTCGCGTCGATCCCGGTCGTCATGGTCATCCCCCGTCGCCGGCGCGGCCGTGAGAGGTCCGCAGGGTATCTCAGAGATCGGCGCTCCGCGGGGGAATGTGGAGATTCGCCGCCGCGGGTGTCAAATGTGGTAGTGCGCTTCTCTTCGCCGTGAAGCATTCGCGCGGCCCGTGGATTCCGGGGGGGCACGGTGATTGCTATTCTGGGCCCGGCTCGAGCATCCGCGCTGCACGAATCGAAGCGGAAAGGGACCGGATGAGACCGGATCAAACGGAACGCGACGGCTGGGCCGACGAGTCCGACGCGGGCGAATTCGATCCGCGGATGATCCTGGATTTCCTGCGGCGCCGGAAGCTCGTCATCCTTCTGGTCAGCCTTCCGCTCCTGCTCCCGGCCAGCATCGTTCCGTTCCTGCTCTCGTCGTACTTCGAAGCCACCGCCACGGTCGTGATCCGGACGCCGCCGAAGGTGATGGAGTTCGGGGCAGACTTCATGCCGGGCGCGGCCGGCGAGGGGCGAAGCCCGGGCTGGATGGCCAGCTCGAACAGCGAGGACGCGCTGATCACGCTGGTCCTCTCCGACGCGGTGCTGGGACGCGTCGTCGATCAGCTACCGCCCGGAGGCGAGGCGCCGAGGAGCATGCTCGAGTCCGCGAAGTCGGCGCTGCTCGGCTCGAACGCCCCGCTCACCGCGGATCAGGAGCGCGCGAGCCACGTGAACGCCCTGCGCTCGGTCGTATCGGTCACGCTGGAGGGCGGCGGCAACTACCTGCAGATCACGGCGGCGGGCGGCAGCGGCGGAAGCGCGACGTTCCTCGCCAACGCGGTCGCGGACGCCTACGTGAAGTACGAAGAGGATCAGCGCGAGGAGGCCTCCCGCCGCGCGGTCGGCTGGCTGAACCAGCAGGTCTACGAGCTTCGCGAGCAGATCGCCCGGAAGGAGCAGACGCTCGGCGAGATCGTGGCGACGAACTCGCTCTCGATCAGCGCGCTCGAGGAGACCGGACGCGCGACGTCGAGCCCCGCGCTGGACGATCTCGAGAGCGAGCTGCAGTCGGCGCGCATCGGCCTGATGTCCGCGCAGGCCCGGCTGGCCTCGCTCGGTCGGCAGGAGGTCGCCCCGCCGTCCGGCTCAGGCGCCGATCCCGAGAGCGCGGGCATTCGCGCGCAGTACGACCTGGCGACCACGGAGCTCGAATCCGCGCGGCTCCGCTTCACGCCGACGCACCCCGAGGTGCGACGTCTCGAGGGGGTCGTGGCGAATCTCGGGGGTCGGCTCGGATCCGACGCGAGTCGTCCGCGTCGGGTGCTCACGGAGAGCGAGCAGGCCGAGTACCAGCGCCTGCTCTCGGAGGAGTCGCAGCAGCAAGCGCGCGTCAAGGTGCTCGAGAAGTCGCGCTCGGACCTGATCTCGTCGATGCCCATGGGTCCCAAGGCGGAGGCCGTGGGCCGCTACCGCCGGCTCGCCAACGAGCTCGAGATCGACAAGCAGATTCTCGAGGTGCTGATGACGCGCCGGAACGAGACGCTGATCACGGCCGCGACCAAGGAGGTCGGCGCGGACGTGCTCGACTACGCGATCGCGCCCACGAAGCCGGCCGGCCCGAATCGCAAGAAGTTCCTGATCGCCGGCTTCGCGCTGGCGCTCGGGCTCGGCTTCGGACTCGCGTTCGCGCTCGAGCTGATCGATCGGCGCCTGCGCGATCCGCAGGCGATCGCGGCGCTGCTCGGCACCACCTCGCTCGGGATGGTGCCCCGTGTCGAAGGGCGCAAGGCGCCGCCCGAGCGGCAGGCGGTCGACGCGCCGGGATCGGCCGCGGGCGAGAGCTATCGCAACGTGCGCACGTCCCTGCTCTTCGCGATGCGCGCCGCGAAGCTCCAGGTCCTGCTGGTGACGAGCGCGGTCGCAGGCGAGGGCAAGACCACCACCTGCGTGAACCTGGCCGGGGCCTTCGGCCGGATGGGCCGCCGCGTGGTGCTGGTCGACGCCGACATGCGTCGCCCGCGCGTCCACCGCGTCCTGCACCGATCCGCGTCGCCGGGCCTGTCCGAGATCCTGCAGGGCAAGGCGCGCGTCGAAGAGGCGGTCGCCCGACCCGACCGCACGGAGTTCGACTTCATCGCCGCCGGAGCGGTGCCCGAGAATCCGTCGGAGCTGCTCGGCTCCGCGGCGTTCGCCCAGCTGGTCTCCGATCTGCGGGACGAGTACGACCTGATCATGATCGACTCCGCGGTGCTGCTCGCGGTGCCCGACGCTCTGCTTCTCGCGGCCGACGCGGACGGCACGCTGCTGGTTCACAAGCCGGGCAGCGTCGACCGGCACGCCCTGCGCAGGATTCGCGAGGACCTGGTCCGCGCCAGGGCGCGCGTGCTCGGCATCGTCTTCAACCAGGTCGACCCCGGCAGCAGCCTGCACTACCCGACGTACATGTACTCACCCTACACGCAGGCGGAGTCGCGCGACGACGGCTCGACTCCGTCGGGAAGCTAGGCGAGAGCGAAGGCGATGAGCGCGGAGCGAATACGATCGTCTGTTCCGGAAGACCAGGACCGCGGCCGCGCGCTGCTGCTCGGCAGTGGCGAGCGCGCGCGCCGGCTCGCGGCGGCGATCGAGGCGGAGCGCCGCGTGATCGGCTTCCTCGACGACCAGCCGTCCGACGCCGACCGCGCGCTGCTCGGACCGCGCTATCTCGGGACGCTCGATCGGCTCGGCGAGATCGTCGCGCGCGAGCGAGTCGGCTGGGTGATCTACGGCCTGCCGCGCCGCTTCCTCGGCCAGGACTCCGTCGCGAACGCGATCGGGCTCTGCGAGACGCTCTGCATCGACCTGACGATCCCCGCCGACCTGTTCGAGACGCGCGCCGCGCAGGTGATCGTGACACGGATCGGTGACGTTCCCGCGCTCTCGTTCTCGGTCCTCGGCCACCATTCGACCTGGCAGCTCGCGGCCAAGCGCGCCGTCGATCTGCTCGGAGCCCTGGCCACGCTGATCGTCACCGCGCCGCTCTGGATCGCGACGGCGATCGCGATCAAGCTCGACTCCCCGGGCCCGATCTTCTTCGCCCAGCGCCGCTGCGGCCGCCACGCGCGGGCCTTTTCGTTCCTGAAGTTCCGCACCATGGTCACCGACGCCGAGAGCCGCAAGCGCGAGCTCGCCGCGCTCAATGAGAAGTCGGGTCCCGTCTTCAAGATGGCGAACGACCCGCGCGTGACTCGCGTCGGCCGGGTCCTGCGCAAGTACTCGATCGACGAGCTGCCGCAGCTGCTGAACGTGCTGGCGGGGCACATGAGCCTGGTCGGGCCGCGGCCCCCGGTGCCCGGCGAGGTCGAGAAGTACGAGCTCGACCACCGCGGGCGACTCAGCATGCGGCCGGGAATCACCTGCCTCTGGCAGGTCTCGGGACGAAACCAGATCGAGTTCGAGGACTGGGTGAAGCTCGACCTCGAGTACGTGGAGCGCTGGTCGCTCCTGCTCGATCTGCAGATCCTGCTCGCGACGGTTCCCGCGGTCATCTCCGGCCGGGGCGCGAGCTAGAAGCCCGGTCCGCGGGCGATCCGAAACTGCGACGGGAGGGTGGGTCCGTGAGAAGCAAGTCGTCCGCACGTTCAGGTCTGGTCGCGGTCCTTCTGCTCTGCGCGGCGGGGCTCGGCTGCATCAGCTCGGCAGGCCACCCCGGCCTGCCCTCGCTGCAGGCCGAGTACCGCATCGCGCCGCCCGACGTTCTGGTGATCACGGTGCGCCCCGATCCGCAGATCGAGCGCGAGCTCACGGTCCGACCGGACGGGCGCATCTCGCTCGATCTGATCGGCGACGTCGAGGCGCGCGGCAAGACCGTCGAGGAGATCCGCAGCGAGATCAGCGTGCGGCTGAAGGAGTTCATCGTCCAGCCCGATGTCACGGTCCTGCTGCGGGCCTCGAACAGCCGCACGTTCTTCATCTTCGGCGAGGTCAACAGGCCGGGCGCGTATCCGATCGTCGGAGACGTCACGGCGGTCCACGCGCTCGGCAGCGCGGCCGGCCCCACGCGGATGGCCGCGCTCGACGGCGCCAGGCTGGTGCGCCCGTCGCCGGAGGGCGAGCTCACCTATCCGATCTACTTCGCGGCGATCACCGAAGCGGGCTACGGGCAGACGAACTACCTGCTGCAGCCCGGGGACGTCGTGTACGTGCCGCCGAATCTCTCGGCGCGGATCGGCTACGCGCTGCAGCTGATCTTCTTCCCGCTGCAGCAGGTGCTCGGCCTCGGAGGAACGGTGATCAACACCGCGGTCACCGGAGGCATCTGAGCCGAGCCCGCGCGGCTACGAGGGCTCGAGCGGCGCGCGGAGCAGCGTGTCGAGGGCTTCGGGCGCGAGCTCGGGGTGGTCGACGGTGTAGTGCAGGCCGCGGCTCTCCTTGCGCGCCGTCGCGGAGCGGATGATCAGCTCCGCGACGAGCGCGAGGTTTCGAAGCTCCACCAGCCCCGGCGTGAGCACGAAGTTCCAGTAGTACTCGCGGATCTCGCGCTGCAGGTTCTCGATCCGCCTGCGCGCGCGCTCGAGACGCTTGTCGCTGCGCACGATCCCGACGTAGTTCCACATCAGCCTGCGGATCTCGTCCCAGTTCGCGTTCACCAGCACTTCCTCGGTCGGATCGACCGCGCGGCCCGGATCCCATTCCGGGAAATCGGGCGGGAAGTCTCCGGTCTCGCGAAGCCGCGCGATCGACGCCTCGGCCGCGGCGCGCGCGAAGACGACGCCCTCGAGCAGCGAGTTCGAGGCCAGCCGGTTCGCGCCGTGCAGCCCGGTCGACGCGACCTCGCCCGCGGCGAACAGGTTCTCGATGTCGGTCTCGCCGTGGAGGTCCGTGCGCACGCCGCCGCAGGCGTAGTGCGCCGCCGGAACCACCGGGATCGGCTGCTTGGTCATGTCGAAGCCGTACTGCAGGCAGCGCTCGTGGATGTTCGGAAAGCGCGAGCGCACGAAGGCGGGGTCGAGCACCGTGCAGTCGAGGAAGACGCAGTCGTCGCCGGAGCGCTTCAGCTCGAAGTCGATCGAGCGCGCGACCACGTCCCGCGGCGCGAGATCGGCGCGCTCGTCGTAGCGGGGCATGAAGGCCTCGCCGCTGCGGTTGCGCAGCACGGCGCCTTCGCCGCGGACCGCCTCGCTGATCAGGAACGAGCGCGCCTCGGGGTGGAACAGGCAGGTCGGATGGAACTGCATGAATTCCAGGTTCGCGACCGTGGCGCCGGCCCGGAACGCCATGGCGATGCCGTCTCCCGAGGCGATGTCCGGGTTGCTCGTGTACAGGTAGGTCTTCCCGCAGCCGCCGGTCGCGAGCAGAACGATTCGCGCGCGGCAGCGCTCGACCCGACCCGACTCCTCGTCCATCACGTAGGCGCCGCAGATCCGCGCTCGCCCCGGCGCTCCGAGCTTGCGGGTGGTCACGAGGTCGATGCTGATCCGGTTCGCCAGAAGCTCGATGCGAGGGTGGGCTTCGCAGCGCTCGACGAGCACGCGCTCGATCTCCTGTCCCGTGAAGTCGGCCGCGTGCAGGACGCGCCTTCGCGAGTGCCCGCCCTCGCGGCCGAGATCGAAGCCGGGGGCCTCGCGGCTGGCGTCGAAGCGGACGCCCAGGTCGATCAGGCTGCGCACCGCCTCGGGCCCGTGCTCGACCACGAAGCGAACCGCCGCCTCGCGGCACAGGCCCGCGCCGGCGACCAGCGTGTCGCTCACGTGGTCCTCGAACGAGTCCTCCGGACCCAGCACCGCCGCGATTCCGCCCTGCGCGTAGTTCGTCGCGGACTCGGCGGTGCCCTTTTTCGTCACCACCGTCACGGTCCCGAGCTCGGCCGCGCGCAACGCGAAGGAGAGCCCCGCGATTCCGCTGCCGATCACGAGAAAGTCGCTCTGGCGCGTCACGCCGGCAGTCTAAGCCCCGAGCCTCACGGCCGGCCAGCGGGCCTACATCGCACGGAGCCGCACGCCGATGGACGGGGAGCGATCCTCGCGTCACGCGGAGGCCTCGGGGACGGGAATGGCTCGAGCTGCAACGAGAGCACTTGCCGCAGGCGGAGTCCTGGCCGCTCTGCTCACGCTCGCGCTCGCGCGCGCGGCCGACGCGCAGATCTTCGTCTACAAGGACCCGTACGGTCGCACCTACTTCTCCGATGCTCCGACCCACGAGGGCTTCTCGCGCTACCAGCCCAAGAGCGAGTACGCGCTGCGCTCGGCCTCGCACGCGGCGCGTCCGCCGAGCCGGCAGGCGCTGGCCTACGACCCGGCGATCAAGCGGGCCTCGCGCGCGCACGGCGTCTCGGCAGCGCTCGTGAAGGCGGTGATCGCCGCCGAGTCCGGCTTCGACCCGTACGCGGTTTCGCGCAAGGGCGCGCAGGGTCTGATGCAGCTCATGCCGGGGACCGCGCGAGATCTGGGGGTGGACGACGCGCTGGACCCGTGGCAGAACATCGACGGGGGGACGCGCTACCTGGGACAGATGATCGAACGCTTTCCCGGAAAGCTCTCGCTGGCCGTCGCGGCGTACAACGCCGGCCCGGAGGCCGTGACGCGCCACGGGGGCGTGCCCCCGTACGAAGAGACCCTCAGCTACGTCGAGCGGGTGCTCCGGCTGTACAAGAAGTACCATGCCGACTTCCGCAGATAGCGCGACGCGCGCGGTCGGAGCCGTGACCGAGAACTTCTGGAACCTCCCGAACGCGATCACTCTGCTGCGGATCGGGCTGACGCCGCTGCTGCTCCTGCTGCCCTGGTTCGAGGGGCCGGCGTGGAGCGCGATCATGGGCTTCGGCTTCCTCGCGATCTCGCTCACCGATCTGCTCGACGGCTATCTCGCGCGCCTCCACGGAACCGAGAGCCGGATCGGCAAGCTGCTCGACCCGCTCGCGGACAAGTTCCTGGTGATGACCGCGTTCGTGATGCTCGTCGCGGTCGGGAGGATCCCCAGCTGGGCGCTGCCGCTGGTGATCGCGATCCTCGGGCGCGAGTTCGCCGTCACGGCCCTGCGCGCGATGATGAGCGCGGAGGGCGTGGTGATCGGGGCGTCGCCGCTCGGAAAGTGGAAGACCGGCTTCCAGATCGCAGCGCTGACGGCGCTGCTGGTGCACTTCCCGCTGCTCGGGCTGCCGGTCCAGGAGCTCGGCCTGGTGCTGCTGATCATCGCCACCGGGCTCACGGTCTGGTCCGGCTACGAGTACTTCGCCGCCTACCTGGCCGGTCGGGCCCGCCCTTGACGGTCGGGCGGCCCGATCGCATACAGTCGGCTACCAAGCACGAGTAGCTCAGTTGGTAGAGCTCCACGTTGCCAACGTGGTTGTCGCCGGTTCGAGTCCGGTCTCGTGCTCCATCCTCTCAGGCCTGGCCGCGCCGGCCTGCCGGGCGCGTAGCCCATGTCCTCGAAAACCCCAAGTCATCTTCAGGCGCTCGAGGCGGAGTCGATCCACATCATCCGGGAGGTGGCGGCGGAGTTCCGCAACCCGGTGATGCTGTACTCGATCGGGAAGGACTCCGGGGTGCTCGCGCACCTGGCGCGAAAGGCCTTCCACCCCGGCCGCGTGCCGTTCCCGCTGCTCCACGTCGATACGACCTGGAAGTTCCGCGCCATGTACGAGTTCCGCGAGCGCTTCTGTCGCGAGAACGGCCTGGAGCTGCGGGTCCACGTGAACGAAGAGGCGCGCGCCAAGGGCGTGAACCCGTTCGACTACGGCTCGAACGTCTACACCACGATCATGAAGACCCAGGGGCTGATCCAGGCGCTCGAGAAGTGGGGCTTCGACGCGGCCTTCGGCGGCGCGCGCCGCGACGAGGAGAAGTCGCGCGCCAAGGAGCGCGTCTACTCGTTCCGCGACCGGAACCACCAGTGGGATCCCAAGAACCAGCGGCCGGAGCTGTGGAACCTGTACAACGGCCGGGTACACAAAGGTGAGTCGATCCGGGTCTTCCCGATGTCGAACTGGACCGAGCTCGACACCTGGCTGTACGTGCACCGCGAGGGGATCCCCGTCGTGCCGCTCTACTTCGCAGCGATGCGCCCGACCGTGCTCCGCGACGGGAACATCATCATGGTCGACGACGAGCGCTTCCGGCTGCTGCCGGGCGAGACGCCGGTCATGCGCAAGATCCGCTTCCGCACGCTCGGCTGCTACCCGCTCTCGGGCGCGATCGAGTCCGACGCCGAGACCCTCCCCGACGTGATCGGCGAGATGCTGCTGGCGCGCGTCTCGGAGCGGCAGGGCAGGGTGATCGACTACGACGAAGAGGCCTCGATGGAGCGCAAGAAGCGCGAGGGGTACTTCTAGTCCATGTTCGACCGCTCGCTCGCGCCCGGCGAGGTCGAGGCGTACCTCGACCGCCACGAGAGGAAGGAGCTGCTGCGCCTGCTCACCTGCGGCAGCGTCGACGACGGCAAGAGCACGCTGATCGGCCGGCTGCTGCACGACACCAAGCTGGTCTACGAGGACCAGCTCGCGGCCGTGGCGCGCGACTCGAAGAAGGAAGGCACCACCGGCGGCGAGCTCGACCTCGCGCTGCTGATGGACGGCCTCAAGGCCGAGCGCGAGCAGGGCATCACGATCGACGTCGCGTACCGCTACTTCTCGACCGAGAAGCGCAAGTTCATCATCGCCGATTGCCCGGGTCACGAGCAGTACACGCGGAACATGGCGACCGGCGCGTCGAACTGCGATCTCGCGGTGATCCTGATCGACGCGCGAAAGGGCGTTCTGCAGCAGACCCGGCGCCACAGCTTCATCGTCGCGCTGCTGGGCCTGCGCCACGTCGTGGTGGCGGTGAACAAGATGGACCTGGTCGATTTCTCGGCCGACGTCTTCGAGCGGATCCGCGCCGACTACGAGAGCTTCGCCGCGCGGCTGGACATCCCCGACCTGCACTTCCTGCCGATCTCGGCGCTGCTCGGCGACAACGTGGTCGAGGCGAGCGCGAAGATGCCGTGGTGGCAGGGCGGACCGCTGCTCGCCTACCTCGAGAACGTGCGCGTGAGCGCCGACCGGAACCTGGCCGACCTGCGCCTCCCGGTGCAGTACGTGAGCCGGCCGAACCTGGACTTCCGCGGCTACGCCGGCACGCTCGCCTCGGGCACGCTTCGCCCCGGCGACGAGGTGCTCGTGGTGCCGACGGGAACCACCAGCCGCGTGAAGCGGATCGTGACCTTCGACGGCGATCTGGACGAGGCCGTGCCGCCGCAGGCGATCAACGTCACGCTCGCCGACGAGATCGACGTCTCGCGCGGCGACATGATCGTGCGCCCGGGCAACCTGCCGCGGATCGAACGCGACTTCGAGGCGATGCTGGTCTGGATGGCGGAGGAGCCGCTGGCCGTCGACCGGCAGTATTTCTTCAAGCACACCCACAGCCTGGTGGGCGGATCGGTCGCGCGCATCCACTACGCCGTCGACGTGAACACGCTCGAGCAGAAGCCGACCGAGGGCTTGCACCTGAACGAGGTCGGGCGCTGCCAGATCTCGCTCTCTCGCGCGATCCCTTTCGACGCGTACTCGCGCAATCGCACCACGGGCGCGTTCATCCTGATCGATCGCGTCACGAACGGCACCGTCGGCGCGGGAATGATCCTGCAGCGGCAGTCCGGCCCGGAGCGCGGTCGCTCTTTCTGGGAGGTCGAGCCCGCGAGCGACCTGCTGCGCAGGCAGACGAGTCCCGTCTCGAGCGAGGAGCGCGCGGAGCGGCTCGGCCAGAAGCCGACCACGCTCCTGCTCACCGGGCTCACCGGCGCGGGCAAGACGACGCTCGCCTACGCGCTCGAGCGACGGCTCTTCGACGCCGCGCGACAGGTGATGGTGCTCGACGGCGAGAACCTGCGGCTCGGCATCAGCCGGGACCTCGGCTTCAGCTCGGTCGAGCGCTCCGAGAATCTGCGCCGCGCAGCCGAGCTCGCGCGCGTGGCGAACCAGTCGGGGCTGATCTGCATCTGCGCGTTCCTGGCGCCGAGCGCGAGCGTGCGCGAGCTGGTTCGCGACACGATCGGCGCGGAGCGCTTTCTCGAGGTCCACCTGTCCGCGCCGCTCGGAGTCTGCCGCGAGCGCGAGACCGGCGGCATGTACGCGCGCGCCGACTCGGGCGAGATCCCGCAGTTTCCGGGCGTGTCCGCGCCCTACGAGGCGCCGATCGCGCCCGATCTGGTCCTGCCGACGCACGAGCTCGACGTCGACGCGTGCGTCGACCGGCTGGTGCGCCTGCTCGAGAGCCGAGGCCGGATCTAGCCCGGCTTCGCGCCGAGCACCTGCGCGAGGATCTGCTCGGGATCGGTCCAGCCCGTCTCGTCCTGCAGCTCGCGGCAGCGCTCGAGGATCTCGCCGAACTCGCGCCCCGGCCGCATGCCGCGCGCGATCAGATGGCGGCCGAGCACGGCGTCGCGCGGCGGCGAGCGGTCGATCGAGAGCTCGCGCATGCGCGCGAGGAACTCGTCGCCGGCCGGGAACTCGCGCAGCAGCGCGTCCTCGGTCGTGCGCCCGAAGTGGTCCGCGCGCGCCGCGCGCTCGAGCAGCTCCGCGGTGAGCTTCGCCGCGGCGAGCTTCCGCGCCAGCCTGCGGTAGCCCTTGGCGCTGGCCGCGTTCTTGGCGAAGAGCGCGGGCGCCAGGTGGTGCTCGACCAGTCCGCCCACGCGGAGCACGAGGTCGCCCGGCGCGCGCATCCGCTCGAGGAACGCGGCGGCGATCGCGACGCCGCGCACGTCGTGGCCGGGCGAACGCACGCGGCCGTCCGTCGTCGCGGTCGTCACGGGCTTTCCGACGTCGTGGAGCAGCGCGCCGAACATCAGCGCCTCGTCGTCGGCGCCGCCGTCGCAGAGTCGAGCGGCCTCGTCGAGAACCAGCTGGTTGTGCACCCAGCAGTCGCCCTCCGGGTGCCAGTCCGGATCCTGCGGCACGCCGGCCAGCGCCGCGAGCTCGGGGAAGAAGCGCAGCAGCCCGGTCGTGCGCAGGATCTCGGTGCCGAGCGAAGGTCGCACGCCCTTCAGGAGCAGCTTGCGCCACTCCCCGAGCACCCGCTCGCCCGAGAGCTCGGCGAGGTCGAGCGAGGCGCAGAGCCGAAGCAGATCAGGGTCGGCGCGCATCTCGAAGCGCGCGGCGAACTGCGCCACGCGAAGCCCGCGAAGCGGGTCGTCCGGAAAGTGCGCGGGGTCGGTCGCGCGCAGCACGCCGAGCTCCAGGTCGCGCACGCCGCCGTGCGGGTCGAGCAGCTCGCCGGTGAGCGGGTCGAGCCCCATGCTGTTGATCGTCAGGTCGCGGCGGCGCGCGGCGGTCGCGAAGTCGAGCCCGGGGTCGCAGCGCACTTCGAAGCCCTTGTGGCCCGCGCCGGTCTTCGAGTCGAGCCGCGGCAGCGCGAAGTCCACGCCGAGGCCCTTCACCTGCAGAACGCCGAAGGCGCGGCCGATCGCGATCACCTCGCCGAAGCGCGCGAGCAGGCGCTCGAGCGGGCCGAGCTCGAGCCCGTAGATCTCCATGTCGACTTCGCCGGACTCGATCCCGCGCACGCGGTCGCGCACGTAGCCGCCGACCAGCAGCGCGCGCCCACCGGCCGCGGCGACCGCGCGCGCAACTTCGACGATCCTCGGATCCATTCCGGCGCGCCTAGCCGCCGATCTGGTACATCTGGATCTTCGCGCGGCCGCTCGTGTTCTCCGCGCGCTCCTCGGAGTAGCGGTCGCTGCGCCCGCCCCAGACGCGCGCGGCGATCTGCGCGATCTCCGCGTCGCTCGCGCCGGCGCGGAGCGGCGTCTTCAGATCGGTTCCCGTCGAGGCGAACAGGCAGGTGACGAGCCGCCCGTCCGCGGAGAGCCGCGCGCGCGTGCAGTCGCCGCAGAACGGCTGGGTGACCGAGGCGATGATGCCGATCTCGCCGCTCGAGTCCGCGAAGCCGTAGCGCCGCGCGACCTCGCCGCGGTAGTTCGGCTCGAGCGGGACCAGCGGGAACTCCGCGGCGATCCGGTCGCGGATCTCGGCGGCGGGCACGACCTGCGTCATGTCCCAGCGGTTCAGCGTCCCCACGTCCATGAACTCGATGAAGCGGACCACGTGTCCGGTGCCGCGGAACCGGCGCACCAGCGCGACCAGCGAGTCCTCGTTCACGCCGCGCTGGACCACGCAGTTGAGCTTGATCGGCGCAAGCCCCGCCCGCTCGGCCGCCTCGATCCCCGCGAGCACGCGTTCGAGCGACAGCCCGCGGCCGTTCATGCGCGCGAAGACGGCCTCGTCCAGGCTGTCCAGGCTCACGGTCACTCTTCGCAGCCCCGCCTTCTCGAGCGGCTCGGCCAGGTCCGCGAGCAGGAAGCCGTTGGTCGTGAGCGCGAGATCCCGTGCGCCCTCGAGCGATGCGAGCCGCCGCACCAGATCCGGGAGCTGCGCGCGCACCAGCGGCTCTCCGCCGGTGATGCGGATCTTGCGCACACCCAGGCCGAGGAAGATCCGCGTCAGCCGCTCGATCTCCTCGAAGGACAGGATCGCCTGCTTGGGCAGGAACTCGTAGCGGTCGCCGAAGATCTCCGCGGGCATGCAGTACGGGCAGCGGAAGTTGCAGCGATCGGTGACGGAGATGCGCAGGTCGCGCAGCGCGCGCTCGCGGCGGTCGGTGAGCAGCGGCGTTTCGGTCGCGGGGGAGGGCTCGCTCATGGCCGTCCGCGCAGCGTAGCACAGCGAATCGGCCGGCTTATCCTTGGGGGGAATGCCGATTCCCGATCGTCTCCGCGCGCTTGCGCCCTACGGGGGGGTCTTCGCGCTCGCGCTCGCTTTGCGGCTCGCCTACCTGTGGAGCTGGCACGAGACGGCGCTCTTCACGACCCCGGTGGGCGACGCCCGGGTGTACCTCGCCTGGGCCAGAGAGCTGGCCGCAGGCGACTGGCTCGGACGCGAGGTCTTCTACCAGGCGCCGCTCTACCCGTACTTCCTCGGCGTGCTGGCGACGCTTTTCGGTGACGGCCCGTGGGTCGCGCGGCTGGTGCAGGCGGGGCTCGGCTCGTGCGCCTGCGCGCTTCTGGCCGCTGCCGGCACGGCCTTCTTCGATCGCCGCACGGGAATCCTCGCCGGAGTCGGGCTCGCGCTCTACGCGCCCGCGATCTTCTTCGACGGGCTGATCCAGAAGGCCGCGCTCGACGGCTTCGCGACCGCGCTCGTGCTGCTCGCGTTCGCTCGGCTGGTGGATCGGGATCGGCCCCTCGTCGCGCTCGGCGCGGGAGTCGCGCTAGGACTCCTGGCGCTGCTGCGCGAGAACGCGCTGGTGCTTGCGCCGCTCGCCGCGGTCTTCGTCGTGCTAGCCGGTCCCGAGCGGCCGGCGCCCCGACGCCTGCTCGCGCTCGGTCTGCTCGCCGTCGGTCTTGCGCTGCCGCTTCTGCCCGTCGGCCTTCGCAACCAGGCGATCGGCGGCCACTTCCTGCTCACGACCTCGCAGCTCGGGCCGAACCTCTGGATCGGAAACCACCCCGGGGCGACCGGGCGCTACGAGCCGCTCCGGCCCGGCCGCGGCAGCGCGCTGTACGAGCGCGACGACGCGCGAGCGCTCGCCGAGCAGGCGCAGGGACGCGCGCTCTCGCCCGCCGAGGTGTCGGATCACTTCCGGGATCGCGCGCTGGCCTTCGCGCGCGAGCAGCCGCTCGCGTGGCTGCGCCTGCTCGCGCGGAAATGGGCGCTGGTCTGGAACGCGCGCGAGCTGCCCGACACCGAGGGAATCGCGGCGTACTCGGCGCACTCGCCGCTTCTACGCGGACTGCACGTCTTGTTCGGCTTCGGCGTGCTCGCTCCGCTCGCGGCGATCGGGGTGCTCGCCACGCGCAGGGACGCGCGCCGGCTCTGGGTGCTCTGGGCGACGATCGCGCTGCTCGCCGGCAGCGTTGCGCTCTTCTTCGTCTTCGCGCGCTACCGGTTCACGCTCGTGCCCGCGCTGATGCTGTTTGCGGCGGCGGGAATCGCGGCGCTGCTCGACGCTCTGCGCGCGCGCGAACTCCGGCGCGCGCTCGGGCTCGGAGCGGTCGCCGCGCTCGTCGCGGCGTTCGCGCACCTGCCGCTGGTCGGGGAGAGCGACGTCGCGATCACGCACTTCAGCGTGGGGAGCGAGCTGCTCGAGCGCGGCCGCGCGCGCGAGGCGATTGCCGAGCTCGAGCGCGCGGTCGCAGCGGCGCCCGACTTCCCGCAGG
>Ga0194120_10001649_pt1 | contig 40187 bp, 32 predicted proteins | sample TA2MahCa65mmetaG_FD_148642 | JGI IMG/M metagenome (GOLD analysis project Ga0194120, IMG submission 148642) | Freshwater microbial communities from Lake Tanganyika, Tanzania - TA2015019 Mahale Deep Cast 65m | ecosystem: Environmental > Aquatic > Freshwater > Lake | place: Tanzania: Lake...
GCGGGCGCCGCGGGTGCCACGGGCGATCCGCCTTGCGGATCGCCCGTGCCGTCGTCCGGACGGGCGTCGAACAGCCGCACGGGTCATCGGGCGAAGCGCCCGATGACCCGTGGCACCCGCCGTGCCACGACTGTTCGGCTCGGCGAACAGTCGTGCTCTCCCCACCAGCACGACTGTGCCCCGAGCGGCACAGTCGTGGCACCCGGCGTGGTTGGAAGAACGCGCACCAAGGCGCCGGCGGACGCCGCGGGTGCCACGGGCGATCCGCCTTGCGGATCGCCCGTGCCGTCGTCCGGACGGGCGTCGAACAGCCGCACGGGTCATCGGGCGAAGCGCCCGATGACCCGTGGCACCCGGAGCGCATCCGTCCACCGACTTCCGACTCGCGCCGCGAGCGCGGTTGACATCGACCAGCGCCCCTCCTTCTGTCTGGTGTGCCCGCCCCGGAACCGCAGCCCGACACGCACGACGCGCCCGCGGCGCTGCTGTTCACGGCCTTCGAGCCCTCGGGCGACGAGCACGCCGCCCACGTCATCGCGGAACTCAAGCGGCGCCGACCCGGGCTGAAGGTCTACGCCTGGGGCGGGCGTCGTATGGAGGCCGCCGGCGCCACCCTCGTCGAGCGCACGGGCGACGACGCCGTCATGGGCCTGCCCGGGCTGGCCAAGATCCGCGAGCACGCCCGCATCAACGAGCGCGTCGCCGACTTCCTCGCGGGGCACCGGGTCGCCGTGCACGTCCCGGTCGATTCGCCCGCCGCCAACTTCCCGCTGTGCCGGATCGCCAAGCGGGCCGGCTGCCGGGTGGTGCACCTGGTCGCCCCGCAGATCTGGGCCTGGGGGCGCTGGCGGATCCACAAGCTCCGGCGGCTCACCGACATGGTGCTGTGCCTGCTGCCCTTCGAGGAGCGGTTCTTCGTCCGGCGCCGCGTCCCCGCCCGCTTCATCGGGCACATGCTCTTCGACGAGCCGCTCGACGGGGCCGCCCTCGACCGCGTCGCCGCCGAGTTCCCCGGCGGCCCGGTGCGCCTGGCCTTCATGCCCGGGTCGCGCCCCGCCGAGTTCCGCCGCAACTTCCCCCTCATCCTCAGGATCTTCCGCGCCCTGCGCCGGGCCTATCCCGGCGCCGTCGGCGTCCTCGCCGCCACGCGACCCGGCGTCGAGGCCGAGCTGCGCCGCATCGCCGAACGCCACGGCGGGTGGCCCGAGGGGCTCGCGACCACCGTGGGCCGCACCGACGCCGTCACTCGCTGGTGCTCCCTCGCCCTCGTCAAGTCGGGGACGGTCACGCTCCAGGTGGCGCGGCACCTGCGCCCCATGGTCATCTTCTACAAGCACTCCAACCCGCTCTTCTACTACCTCGTCGCCCGGGTCATCCTCTCCACGCGCCGGTTCGCGCTCCCCAACGTCATCGCCATGCGCACGGTCGTGCCCGAGTTCGTGCCTCACTTCGGCGGGCCCGGGCCCATCGTCGCCGCCGCCCGCGCCCTCATCGACGACGAGGCCGCGCGCCGCAGGCAGACCGCCGACCTGGCCGACGTGCTGGCCCGGTTCAAGGGGCGGCACGCCTCGGCCCTGGCCGCCGACGCGATCGAGGCCGTCGCCGGGCTGGCGCCCCTGCCCTCGCCGGACCTCACTCCGCAAGCTCGAACATGAACTCGATCTCGACCGGGGCGTTGAGCGGCAGGCTCGGGGCCCCGACCGCCGCCCGCGCGTGCTGACCCGGCGCTCCGAACACCCGGGCCAGCAACTCGCTCGCCGCGTTGGCCACCTTGGGCTGATCGGTGAACGTCGGCTCGCACGCCACGAAGCACCCCAGGCGGACCACCTGCTTGAGCCGGTCCAGCGACCCCGCCTCGGCCTTGAGCACCGCCAGCGCGTTGAGCACGCACTGCCGTGCGCACGCCTGCGCCTGCTCCACGGAGACCTGGCTCGGCACGATCCCCGCGTGCAGGAGGTGCGCCGGCTGGTCGGCGCACGCCGGCAGGATCGGGATCTGTCCGGATACATACAGAATCGCCCCTACCCGGCGCGAGGGGATGTACGCCGCCACCGGCTTGGCGGGGGGCGGCAGGTCCAGCCCGAGTTCCTTGAGAGCGGCTTCCGGGTTGGTCGGCATCCGAGGGTCCTCCGGGGCGGTCGGGGGGAGCATACCCGCCCGGGGGGTCGAGCAGTTTGACTTTCCCGGCAACAGATCCGCCTTGACGCGCGTATCCTCTTCTGGTAACTTGTCGATCCCAGTGGGGTCGATGGCAGGTTGGGGCTGAGTCTTGGGCGATCCATGCCTGAGAATGCTCTAATGGCGGCCCATAGGGCCGCACCCTGATGCCCGTCCTGGGCTCGGAACCGCCTGCCGACAACTCGAACGGGCTTGGCCCTCGCCGATCGCGGGTTCGTGACGATCGTCCGCGGGAGGAGGGGCAAGGCTCAGCGAATCGTCGGCGGGCGCCGCGGCCGTCCGGATTCGCGGATTCGCGGCTTGGTCGCCCTCAAGGGGCACGCCGCGGAGGCGGGCGCCGGTTCGATCGTCAGGGTTTCGTGGGAAGGCCCGGCATGGTGCCGGGTTCGCGTTCGGGTGAGACCCCCGACGCACGGAGATTGCAATGAAGAAGAAGGCATTCACCCTGATCGAGTTGCTCGTCGTGATCGCGATCATCGCGCTGCTGATCGCCATCCTCTTGCCCGCCCTGGGCAAGGCCCGCGCCAGCGCCCGTCAGCTCAAGTGCTCCACGCAGGTCCGCGGCGTCCTGCAGGGCATGGTCCTCTGGGCCCAGAACAACCAGGACGAGTACCCCCTGCCCGACAAGATCGACCGCGCCAACCAGACCCTCGCGGCGATGACCGGCGGCGCGTCCAAGAACGTCAGCCGCAACTTCTACTCCCTCCTTATCTTCAACGGCTTCTTCTCCCCCGAGATGCTCTGGACCCCCGCCGAGGCCAACGGCCTGATCCGTCCCTACGAGGGCTACGAGTACACCAACCCCACCATGGCGGTCAGCACTCAGAACGCCCTTTGGGACCCCAAGTTCGCCGCCATCCCCATGACCCCCACCCAGGGCGAGGGCGACGCGGCTCCCCGCCGCACGGGTGACGTGAATGGCGGCGTGTCGTACGCCCACAGCCCCGCGGCCGGCCGCCGGCTCCAGCGCTGGTCCAACACCTTCAACGCCACCGAGGCCATCCTGGGCAACCGCGGCCCCGAGTACGAAATCCAGGGCTCGGGCAGCACCGCCACCTGGCGCCTCAAGCAGAACAGCCCCGTCGGCACGGGCTCGCAGACGCTCCTGATCCACGGCGGACGCACCACCTGGGAGGGCAACGTCGGCTTCAACGACAACCACGTCGAGTACCTCACCAAGGCCGACCCGGACTCGATCCTCTGGAACTTCACCAGCACCGCGCTCAACCCGCGCACCCTTCCCGACAACATCTTCGTCAACGAGAACGACAACACCCGCGCGGTCGACGCCATCACCGTCGACAACGGCAACGCCATGCTCCTCCTCTACGCCAAGCTGACCGTCACCGCCGCCGGCACGTCCACCACCATCAACTACGGCTCCGGCCCCTTCCGCGACTGAGTCGCACGGGCATCTACCTCTGATTCCGACGGGCCCGCGCGTGCGCGCGGGCCCGTTCCTTTTTCTCCCACGGGCCCCGGGCTCAAGAGCCCTTGGCATCAAGCGGCTCGGGCGGGGGGCGGGTGTTCCGTCGGCGCGGACTCGCAATAATCGCGGGATGCCCAACCCCGGCCCGCTCGCGGACGAGTTCAGGCGGTACCACCGACAGGTCATGCTGCCGGGCGTGGGCGTGGGGGGGCAGCGTCGCCTGGCGTCGGGTCACGCGGCGGTCGTGGGGTGCGGGGCGCTGGGGTGTGCCATCGCCGACACGCTGGCCCGGGCCGGCGTGGGCAGGCTCACCATCGTCGACCGCGACCTGGTCGAGATCACCAACCTCCAGCGGCAAACCCTGTTCGACGAGGGCGACGCGGCGGCCCCGACGCCCAAGGCGGAGGCGGCCCGCAAGCGCCTCAACGCGGTCAACTCGGGGATCGACGTGCGCGCGATCGTCGCCGACCTCACCGCCGCCAACGCCGAACGCCTGCTGTTCGCCGGCGGACGCGACCGCCCCGACCTGCTGCTCGACGGCACGGACAACTTCGAGACGCGGTACCTGCTCAACGACCTGGCGGTGAAGCACGGGGTTGCGTACTGCTACGGCGGGGTGGTCGGCACCACGGGGATGCAGTTGACGGTGGTGCCGGGCGACCGCCCCTGCCTGCGGTGTCTCTTCCCCGACCCCCCGCCGCCGGGCGCGGCGCCGACCTGCGACACGGCGGGCGTGCTGGGCCCCGCGGTGGCGATCGTCGCCGCGTGCCAGTCGGCGGACGCGCTCAAGATCCTGACCGGGAACGGGGCGCTGGTCGCCGCCACCCTGCTCTCCTTCGACCTGTGGACCAACGAGCGGCGCCGGCTGGACGTCTCGGGCGCGCGCCGGGGCGAGTGCCCGGCGTGCGGGGCGCGGCGCTTCGAGTTCCTCGACGGGGACCGGGGCGGGGCGACCGCGGCCCTGTGCGGGCAGGACGCGGTGCAGGTCGCGCCGAGCGGCGTGGCGGAGATCGACCTGGCGCGGCTGGGGGAGCGGCTCGCCGGCGTCGGCCCCGTCACGCGCACGCCGTTCCTGCTCCGGGCCAGAGTGCCGGAGCCCGGGGGGGTCGAGCTCACGGTGTTCCGCGACGGGCGGGCGATCATCAAGGGCGTTGGCGGGGCGGACCAGGCCCGGGCCGTGTACGCGCGCTGGGTCGGGGCGTGATGCCGTAGACTGGGCGGGAACAGGAGGGCGCGGCATGAGCAGGGGAACGGTCATCGCGGATTGCGCCAAGCGGACGCTGGCGTACGCGGAGCGGCTGATCAAGGGGATCGAGCCGCACATGTTCGCCCGCAAGCCCACGTGGGGGCTGGGCGGCCGCGAGATCGACTGCAATCACGGCGCCTTCGTCTTCGGGCACCTGGCGTTGTACCCGCCGCGGATCATCGCGATGCTCGGGGACAGGGCGCGGGTCGAGGTGCCGGCGGAGTACCAGGAGCTGTTCAAGGCGGGGGTGCCGTGCCGCGACGACGCCGACGGGTCGATCTATCCCTCCATGAGCGCCCTGTGCGAGGTCTACTTCGGCGGGATGCGCGAGGCGATCGACGCGGTGGGGAGGGCCACCGACGCCCACCTGGCCAGGCCCATGCCCGAGGAGCGGATGCGGGAGTTCCTGCCCACGGTGGAGCACGGGTGCCTGTTCCTCCTCAACAACCACCCGATGGCGCACCTGGGGCAGTTGAGCACGTGGCGCCGGTGCATGGGCCTGCCCGCGGCGTGACTCAGCCCCGGACGAATGGGTTGCCGGCCCGCTCGCGGGCGACGGTGGTGGGGGGGCCGTGCCCGGGCAGGACGACGGTGTCGGGCGGGAGCGTGTAGAGCCTGGTGCGGATCGAGCGCTCGAGCGTCTCGAAGTTCGAGCCCGGGAAGTCGGTCCGTCCGATGGACCCGGCGAACAGGGCGTCGCCCGAGATCGTGACGTGGGCCTGGGGGCAATGGAAGGCACAGCCGCCGGGGGAGTGCCCCGGCACGTGCAGCACGGTCCAGTCGAGCCCCGCCAGGCGCAGCACCTGACCGTGGTCGAGCAGCGCGTCGGGCCCCGGGGCCGACACGGGCACGCCCATGAAGGCGCTCAGGTTCAGTTCCGGTTCCGTGAGCCAGCGTTCCTCGTCGCGGTGGATGAGGACGGGCGTGCCGGGGAAGGCGGCGAGCACGGCGCCGATCCCGGCGATGTGGTCCGGGTGCGCGTGCGTGAGCAGGAGGGCCTTCGGCTTGAGCCCCAGCGCGCGCACGTGTCCGATCAGGTCGTCGGGATCGAACCCGGCGTCGAAGATCCAGCACTCCGGCGACCCCGGGCGGCGCAGCACGTAGCAGTTGGTCTCGTAGGGCCCCAGGGCGAAGGCGTCGATCGCCAGCCCGGCCCGGGCCCACGGCGCCTGGTCGTTCGTCGGCATCGCGCTATCGTAACGGGCCGGCGCGGGGCCACCGCGCGGGAGGGGCACGATGCTGGTCCGGAACATCTACGACACGCCCATGAAGCCCGTCGACATGCCGGGGGTCAAGGGCGCCATGATGGCCGTGATGGTCGGGCGCGGCGACGGCGCCCCCAACTTCGCCCTCCGGCACTTCACCGTCGCCCCGGGCGGCAACACCCCCCGCCACAGCCACGACTACGAGCACGAGGTCTTCGTCGTCGAGGGAACCGGCACGGTGATGCTCGACGGCGAGGAGCGCCCCATCAAGGCCGGCGACGTCATCTACGTCCCCGCCGACAAGGAGCACCAGTTCAGGTGCACGGGCCGGGGCGTGGGGATCCGGTTCCTGTGCCTGGTGCCCGTGTCGCGGAACTGCGGCGAGGTCACCCCCGGGTCGGGGTGACGCCCGGGCGGGCATCCCTGCCGGGCGCCGGCGTGCGCCACAGGTGCACCATCAGGATCCCGATCCCGATGAGCAGGAGCTTGTCGGCGGCGTTGGAGACGTAGCTCCAGAGATCGCGACCGCCCCAGGGCCACTCCAGGCCCCAGGGCAACATCACGCCCGGCAGCGGATGGATGAAGTCGCGCACGCAGGCGAAGACCAGACGGTCGTAGAGGTTGCCCAGCCCGCCCGCGAGGATCAGGCCCAGGGCCGCGTGGGCCCATCGCTGCCGCGGCGTGGTCCAGCGGGCGAACATCCAGAGGCAGAACCCCACGGCGGCGACGGTGAACGCCACAAAGAACCACCGCTTCCCCGCCCCCATGCCGAACACCGCCCCGCGGTTGAGCACGAGCTTGAGTTCGAGGACCCCGGGCACGATCACGACGGGGTCGTGCGGCGGGAGCAGCACCTCCAGCGAGGCCCGCGCCCCCACGTCGATGACCTCGCGCCGGGCGATCGACACCGGCGCGTCGGCGATCGTGCGGAACGCCCACGACTTGGTCGAGAGGTCGAACGCCAGCCCGGCGACCATGGTCGCGAGCAGCACGATCCACGCCCCGCGGCTGCCCGTGGTCGAACGGGGCGGCGCGGGTTGCACCAGGGGGGTCCGGTCGTGGGTCACAGGCGGGCGCCGCGTCGCTCAAGGTGGCGGGCGGCCTCGATCGAGTGCCGCGCCCAAGGGAGTTCTTCCAGCCGCTGCATCGAGATGGGCTTGCCGGTCACCTCGCAGAGCCCGAACGTGCCCTTCTCGATCCGCACGAGGGCGTCGTCGATCTCCTTGATGAGCTTGCGGTCCGCCGCCGCCAGGTCGAGCGCCAGCGACTGGTCGTAGGCGTCCGACCCTTGCTCGGCCAGGTGCTGAGGCGTGTGCGAGAGCCCGCCCGAGGAACTCTTGAGCGCCTCGGTCTCCATGTTGGCCACGTCGCCGACCAGCTCGCCGCGCTTCTTGATCAGCAGCGCCCGGAACCGATCGAGCTCCTTCTTGGGGAGGGGCGACTTGCCGTCCACGGCGGGCGGAGGCGCCTGGTTCGCGGCGGCGTGGCTGCCGATGGGCACGCCCTTGGCGGCGTGGGCCCCCGAGGCGATCAGGGGCTTGCGGGTTGGCCCGCCGGGCGGCAGGAGTTGCCCCGTGACCTTGGCAAACTCGCTCAGGGCGGGGGGCTTGGGCTTGGCCCGGCGCGGCGCCGGCTTCTGGGTGACGACGGTGATCCCCTTCTTTCCGCCGCCCTTGTCCATCGCGGGGACGGGCTTGCCGGGGGCCGGCTTGACGGGCGGCGGCTTGGGAGGCTTGGGAGCCGCCTTGGGCGCCTTCTTCGGCGCCGGCTTGGGGGCGGCCTTCTTGCCCATGGGCTTGCGGGCGGGTTTGGCGGGCTTGCTGGACGCCGGCTTCTTGCCCTTGGCGCTCGGCTTGCCCTTCGCGGCGGGCTTCTTGGGCTTGGATTTGGCCATGGACGTCCGCCCCACACCGCAAGCCCCGACCGGGCCGAGCGGGCCGCTGAGCTCCACCGCCTCCCAAGGCCTCGACACCCGGCCCCGGGGCGGGCGGAGGGTAAGAACCCACCCGACCAAAGTCAAAGCGCGGCGCCAGGGTATTCCCCGGGTCCGGAGAGGCGGTCAGACCGCCTTCGTCGCGGCGGAGGGCTTCACCTCGACCACGGGGGGCTCCTCGGAGGGCTCGGTGAACGCCCCCATCCGCCGGAACCGCTCGTACCGCTTCTGGAGCAGCTCGTCGATGGGAAGCCCACGGAGGTGGTCGAGCTGCGAGACGACCCAGGCGCGGAGGGCCTCGGCGGCCGCCAGCGGCTCGCGGTGGGCTCCGCCCGTCGGCTCGGCGATCACGTGGTCGATGATCCCGAGGTCGAGGTTGTCCTTGGCGGTGAGGCGGAGCGACCTGGCCGCCGCCGTGTTCGTCTGTTCGTTGGCTTCCTTCCAGAGGATGGCGGCGCAGCCCTCGGGGCTGATGACGCTGTACCAGGCGAACTGGAGCATGCCGACGCGATCGGCGACCGCGACGCCCAGGGCCCCGCCCGAGCCCCCCTCCCCGATCACCACGCTCACGATGGGCGTGCGCAGGCGGCTCATCTCCATCAGGTTGACGGCGATGGCCTCGGCCTGACCGCGCTGCTCGGCGCCCAGGCCCGGATAGGCCCCAGGCGTATCCACCAGCGTCACGATCGGCAGCCCGAACTTCTCGGCGAGCTTCATGGCGCGCAGGGCCTTGCGGTAGCCCTCGGGGTGCGCACAGCCGAAGTGGCACGAGATCTTCTCCGACGTCTCCTTGCCCTTCTGGTGCCCGACGAGGAGGCACTTGACGCTGCCCAGGCGGCAAAAGCCGGTGACGATCGCGGGGTCGTCGCCGAAGCGGCGGTCGCCGTGCAGCTCCTGGAAGTCCTTGCAGAGCATGCGCACGTAGTCGCGGGTCTGGGGGCGGGCCGGGTGGCGGGCGACGCGGACCGTCTGCCACGCCGTCAGGTTCGAATAGAGGTCCGACAGCAGCGTGCGCCGCTTCTCCTGGAGGGTGGCGATCCGAGCCTGCAGGTCGGCGACGCCTGGGGAGGCCGACTCCTCGCCCGGCTTGGCTTCCATGCGAAGCCGCGTCTGCGACTCCTCGAGCTCGCGCTCCAGCTCGGCGACGGGCTTCTCGAAGTCCAGTTGATAGAAGCTGGCCATGGGGGCAATCGTAGTGGAGCGGAGGCGGGGCGGGCGGCCGCGGGTTCTCGGGCCTAACCATTCGCCATGGCGACACCGGACGCGCTGGTCGTGATCGGCGGGGGGCACATGGGCTCGGCGATCGTCCGGGGCGTGGTCCGCGCCGGATTCCTCGAACCCGGCCGCGTCGTCGTCGCCGAGCCCGACGCCGCCCGGCACCCCCTCCTGGCCCTTGAGGGCTGTCGGACCGAGGCCTCGGCGGGCACGGCGATCGGGCGGGCGTGGCCCGGGGCGGCGGTCCTGCTCGCCGTCAAGCCGCAGGTCTTCCCGCGCGTCGCCCGCGAGATCGGTCGGGCCCTCGACGGGCGGCTGGTGGTGTCCGTCATGGCGGGCGTGCGGAGCGGGGGAGTCGCGCAGGCCCTGGGCGGTCGCGTGGTGCGCGTGATGCCGAACCTGGGCGTCTCGATCGGCGTCGGAATGTCGGCGATCGCCCCGGGGCCCGGCGCGACGGGCGAGGACGAGGCGTGGGCGCGGGGCGTGTTCGAGACCTTGGGCCGGGCCGAGGCGATCGACGAGTCGCTGATGGACGCCTTCACCGCCGTCGCGGGGTCGGGGCCGGCGTACCTGTTCTATCTGGCCGAGGGGATGGTGAAGGGCGCGGTGGAGGCGGGGATGGAGCCGGAGGTCGCCGACCGCGTGGTGCGCCAGACCCTGCTCGGCGCGGCGGAGTTGCTCGCGGGGGACGAGGGTCTCGACGCGGCCCGGTGGCGGGCCCGCGTCACGAGCAAGGGCGGCACGACGGCGGCGGCGGTCGAGGTCCTGGACTCGGGCGACGCCATGAACGCGATCGTGCGCGCGATCGTCGCGGCCCGCGACCGTGGGGCGGAACTCTCCGCGGACTGATCCGGGTGGCATGCCTCCCGCTCGGGGGAGGCATGGGGACCTGTCCGTGCTTCCTCGGAGCGGGACGCACGCCACCCGACCCATCCCCGGCCGTCCCCTGAAGGAGAGGGGGTCAGAAGTCGCGGCGCACGAAGACCAGGCACGCCAGCCCGAGGACCAGGGCCTCGAAGCCCAGGGAGGTGCCCAGCACCCACCACACCGTCCGTCCGCGCAGGCGGTCGTCGATGCGGCTCTGGAGCTGGCGCTGCTCCTGCGGCGACATGGGCGAGCCGAACTGGAAGGCCCCGGCGTCGGGCTCCTCGCCCGGGAGCTTCTCCAGCTTGGCCGCCTCGATCACCCAGCGGTCGATCAACTGGATCGTCTCGCTGGTCTTGGGGAAGGCGGTCTTCACCGTGACGATGACGCGCGAGGCGGTCTCCCAGCGGGGCTGCTGCGTGCGGGCCCGCTCCAGGGTGGCGCGGGCCTCGGGCAGGCGCGGGTTGGCCCTGTCGATCTCCTCGGCGGTGGGGGGGGCGTCGGGCTCGCCCGGCTCCTCGCGGCCCCGCCGGATCACCTCGGCGGTGGACTTCTCCATGCGCTCGATGCGGGCGGCGGTCATCTCCTGGCGAATCAGGTTCATCTCGCGTCCCTGGATCACGATCACGTCCGCCGCGTTCAGGCAGAAGAAGAAGAGCCAGCACAGGAGCGTGAGCAGCAGCGAGGCGATGGTGGAGCGCGTCAGCAGCCCCAGCAGGACACAGATCGCGAAGAGGTAGCTGAAGAAGACGACGACGAGTGGCACGGCCAGGAACAGCCCGGGCTCCCACACCCCGCCGCGGATCCCGATCACCAGGAACGACGCCACGGTGAACACGCTCACCTGCAGCGCGACGAAGAGCAGCCCGCAGGCGTACTTGGTGAGGAAAAGGCGCGTGCGTGAGACGGGCTTGGAGAGCGTGAGCTCCACGGCCCCGGAGGCGATGAAGTCGGGGATCATGCCGGCGGTGGAGACCAGGGCGAGGATGGCGCCCAGCCACGACAGCCAGAACCCCACGCCGAACCGCGTGAAGAGGAGCTTGTAGAACCGCTCGGGCGTCAGGTCCATGACGTCCATGAAGGGCAGGTCGATCTCCCAGACCAGGACCGTGACGCCCGTCTTGGTGACGCCCAGGGCCGCGAGCCCCGCCACGATCAGCCCGCTGATCGCCAGGGAGATCCAGAACAGCCTCTTGCTGTTGAACTCGCGGTAGGTGTCCAGGAGGAGGGCGAGGGTCTGGGTGATCATGGACGGGCCCTCCGGCGCCGCCCGGGCGCGTCCTTGGCGGCGCCCACGTCGAGCGTCTTGCCCGTGCGCGGGTCGGTGACGGCCTCCATGAAGAGGTCCTCCAGCGACGGGCGCACCTGGCGCACCGCCCGGATCACGCCGCCCCGGGCCCGCACGGCGTCGATCAGCCACTGCACGTCCCGGGGGTCGATCAGGTCCACCCACAGCGCTGGGCCCTCCAGGCGGGCGGTGTGCCCGCCCGGCAGCGTGCCGACGCCCGCCGCGTCGGGGTCCGCGCCAAACACGTCCGGGAGCGCCGCCCGGAAGACCGCCGCGGCGGGCTCGTCGCCCGGGGCCAGCTCGATCTCGTAGCGTCTCTTCCCGCGCGTCAGCTCGTCGATCGTCCCCTGCGACGCCACCGACCCTTGCACGAGGATCGACACGCGATCGCAGACCATCTCCAGCTCGCTGAGCAGGTGGGAGTTGAGGAGGACGGCCTTGCCCTGGGCCTTGACGTGCGTCAGGACCTGGCGGATCTCGCGTCGGCCCACGGGGTCGACGCCGTCGGTCGGCTCGTCGAGCAGGACCAGGTCCGGGTCGTTGACGAGGGCTTGGGCGATGCCGACGCGTTGGCGCATGCCCTTGGAGTAGCTCTTGACCCTGGCGTCGGCCCACTCGTGCATGCCGACCAGGTCGACGAGTTCGGCGGCGCGGCGTCGCCGGTCGGTCCGCGGCACGCCGCAGAGACCGCCGTAGAACTCCACCACCTGCCGCCCCGTGAGGTAGTCGGGGAAGCGGTGGTGCTCGGGGAGGTAGCCGACGCGGGCGAGGGTGGGCTTGTGCCCCACGGGCTGGCCCAGCATGGAGCCGCGGCAGCGGGTGGGTTTGACGACGGTCATGAGGATCTTGACGAGCGTGCTCTTGCCGGCGCCGTTGGGCCCGAGCAGCCCGAAGATCTCGCCGCGGGCCACGCGCATGTTGATGCCCCGCAGCGCGTGCACGCGCCCGCGGTACACCTTGTCCACGTCGGCGAGGTCGATGGCCCACTCGGTCGCGGTCATGGTCACGCCCTCTTATCGGGGAATCGGGCCGAGGGGTTGCACGATCAGCGCTTGCGGGCCACGACGTGGAAGACGTGCCAGTGCTTGGGCTCGCCCTCGACCGTCACGTCGTCGCGCTCCTCCTCGATGAGCTGCTCGATCAGGAACCCCGCGAACAGCCCGTCGAGGTCGCCCCGGCGGTGGTGCGTGCGGTCGGGCAGGCCCGCCCACGAGTCGCGGTCGCCGAAGAGCTGGCCCGCGAACAGCCCGCCGGGCTCGATGCTGTCGGCGATGCGGCGCCACAGCCCCGGGAACTCCCGCGGCTCGCAGAAGGGCAGGGCGAAGCTGCAGTTGAGCAGCCGGCAGCGGGGCCACGCCGAGGCCTCGAACGGCTCGACGCGGGCGGTCAGGAGCGGGGCCTGGTCGGGGGGGACGCGGGAGGTGAGCAACTCGATCGCCATGGGGTGCCCGTCGAGGGCGACGACGCGCCACCCGCGCCGGAGGAGTTCCAGCGTGTCGCGCCCCTCGCCGCAGGCCAGGTCCACCGCGAGGCGCTCGCCCGCGGGCCGGCGATCGGGGATCTCCAGGGCCCTAACCAGGGTCTCGCGGGGGGGCTTGCCCAGCATGGTGCGGAAGTAGCCGGGCCAGTCGCGCCGGGCGGCGAAGTCCATCGCCCTGGGGGTCCTGGGAGGGCCGGAGCCTGTCGCCGTGTCCGTCATAGGCTGATCCGATGTACCAGGACCTTCGAACGTTCGTCGGCGCGCTGGACCGCGCCGGCGAACTGAAGCGTATCCGGGCCCGGGTGTCGCCCGTGCTCGAGATCGCCGAGTGCGCCGACCGGGCCAGCAAGTCTGCCGCGCCGCACCCGCCCAGCGCGTCGGCCCGGCGGAACGACCCGCGCTTTCACAGCCTGGGCGGGCCCGCCCTCCTGTTCGAGCAGGTGGAGGGATCGGCGATCCCCGTCCTGATCAACTCGCTGGGCAGCTACCGGCGCATGGAGATGGCCCTGGGGTGCCACGGCGACGGCCCGGGCACTGGGGCGGGGCACACGCCCGGCGGGTTCGACGCCATCGCGGCCCGCCTGGCCGAGCTGGTGAAACCCGAGCCGCCCCAGGGGCTCGCCGACGCGCTCGCCAAGGTGCGCACGTTCCTGCCCCTGCTGCGCACTCCGCCACGGCGCAGGCGCGGCCTTGGGATGTGCCAGGAAACCGTGCACGAGGGCGAGCGGGTCGACCTGACGCGACTGCCGCTGATTCGCTGCTGGCCTCACGACGGGGACTTCGCGGCCCTGGGCTACCCCGCCGACCTGCACGAGGGGATCCCGGGCCTGGGCTCGGAGCCGGAGTGGGACGCGACGTTCCGCGGGCGGTACGTCACGCTCGCGGGGATCCACACGATCCACGCCGACCACCGCGACCACCCCAGGCCGCCCAGCCACAACATCGGCATGTATCGGGTGCAGCTCATGGGCCCCCGCCGCATGGCGATGCACTGGCACATGCACCACGACGGGGCCCGGCACTGGAGGTCGTGGAAGGCGCTGGGTCGGCCCATGCCGGTCGCGATCGCGTTCGGCGGCGAGAGCGTGCTTCCCTACGCCGCCACGGCCCCGATGCCCCCCGGCATGAGCGAGCTCCTGCTGGCCGGGCTGCTCCATCGGCGGGGGATCGAGATGGTCCGGGCCCGCACGGTGCCGCTGTGGGTGCCCGCGAACGCCGAGATCGTGATCGAAGGCTGGGTGTCGCACGAGGCCGGCCCGATCGACTACGACCCGCGGATCCGCGGCGCCGGCCCGCTGGGCCCCGGCGCGCTCTTCGAGGGCCCGTTCGGCGACCACACCGGGTTCTACTCGCTGCCGGACCGCTACCCCATCCTCGACGTCACGGCGGTGACGCACCGGCGCGACCCGATCTACCCGACGACGATCGTGGGCCTGCCGCCCCAGGAGGACTACTTCATGGGGAAGGCCACGGAGCGGATCTTCCTGCCGCTCCTGCGCACGATCATCCCGGACATCGAGGACTACGACCTGCCCATGTTCGGGGCCTTCCACAACGCCGCGTTCCTCAGGATCCGCAAGCACTACCCGCTGCACGCCCGCCGCGTGATGCACGGGGTGTGGGGCGCGGGGCAGATGAGCTGGACCAAGGCCGTCGTGGTGGTCGACGCCGAGGTCGACGTGCACGACACCCCGGCGGTGCTGCGGGCCGTGGGGGAGCATTGCGTGCCGGCCCGCGACGCCGAGCTGGTCCGCGGCCCGCTCGATATCCTGGACCACGCGGCGCCCTTCCTGGGCGCGGGGAGCAAGATCGGGCTGGACGCGACCCGCAAGGTCGCCGACGCCGAGACGCACCGCGCGCTCGACCCCCTCGCCGCCGAGGCGTGTGCCGCGGGCCCGATCCCCGCGGTCGTGGGCGACGCGGCCCGGGCGGCCGAGGCGCGCCTGCGGCGCGTGCCCGGCGTGCTCGACGCCCGCATCCCCGACGAGCTGGGCGGGTGGTGGCTGCTCGTCCGCATCGACAAGCAGCAGGCCGGCGACGGCGCCCGCGTCATCAAGGCCCTGGGGAGCCTGACGGGCGAGGCCGCCATCCCCCGCTGGACGCTCGTGGTCGGGCCCGACGCGGACGTCGCACGCTTCGACGACGCGGCGTTCCACTGGCTGGCCAACGCCTGCCCCGAGCGCGACCGCTTCCTGAGCGTCTGCGGGCGGCGAGTCGCGTTCGACGCCACGCCCAAGGTCCCGGGCGACGAGCGGGAGGGTCGCCCCGTGCGGGCCTGGCCGCCGATTCTCGAGATGAGCCGCGAGGTCAGGGACCGCGTGGGCGCCCGCCTGGTCGAGCTGGGGCTGGCCTGATCACCCGCCGACCTTGGCCTGCTCCTGGGGCCTGGGCGCGGCGATCCTGCGGTCGATGGCCGCGACGAGGTCGTTGGTGAGCTTGCCGGCGGCGGCGTGGTGCCCGGGCTGCAGGTCGTTGAAGAGGATGACGAAGGCGATCCGTCGACCGCTCTCGCCGGTGACGTAGCCCGACAGGCTGCGGACGCCCTTGATATACCCGCTCTTGGCGGCGAGCTGCCCGCGCAGCCTGGAGTCGTTGAACCGCGTCTTGAGCGTGCCCTCGCCGGGGGTGGCGAGCGAGGCCATGAACGCCGGGCCCAGGCGGGTGTCGCGGGCCATGCTCACGAGCCAGGCGGCGAGTGTCGCGGGCGTGAGGGTGTTCTCTCGCGCGAGCCCGGAGCCGTCGATGATCGTGGTGCTCGCCGCGGCCGCCGGGCCCAGGCGCTCGGAGACGATCATGCGCATCACCGCCGCGCCGCTCTCCCACGTGCCCGGCTCGCCCGTGACGGCGTGCGCCACCCGCTTCATCAGGGCCTCGGCGTACAGGTTCTCGCTGTCGGCGTTGCAGCGCTTGAGCACGTCGTGGAGCGAGGTCGTGACCGCGGCGATGGTCGTGCCCGCCGGGAGCGTCTCGAGCGGGTCCGCCAGACGCACGCCCACCGGCTCGCGCCCCGCGGGGCGCGAGGTTTCGCCGCCCACCGGGATGCCGCCGGCCTGGATGCGGGCGGCGAGCAGTCGCCCGGTCATCAGGGCCGGATGGTCGATCGGATGGCTCACCGCCTGCTCCGTGCGCACCTGCCCGGTGAGCTGGAACCGCGTCGGCGTGACCCGGACCGCGTAGGCGTCGTTCGAACCCTCCTTGACCGTCCGCGACTTGGAGGTGTCGACCTCCACCCAGTCGGCGTCGGGCTGACGCCGCACGCGCGGCGGGGCCCCCGCCCCCTCGCGCGAGGGCGACAGGTACAGCGTGATCACGTTCTCGTGGAAGTTCACCCCCGCGACGGGGGCCCCGTAGGTCTGGGTCAGGTGCTCGCGCAGCCACGACGGGTGCACCAGTTGGCGGTCGAAGATGCGATCGTCCACGACGATCTCGCGCACGCCCGACAGCCCCGCCCTGGTCGCGGCCAGGGCCATCACGTCGAGCAGGTCGCCCACCGTGCGTCGGGGCTGTCCGCGCGACAGGAGCTCGGGGTCGCCCAGCGCGGGGTCGCCCGATCCCCTCAGGATGACCCGGTCGCCGTCGACCACGACCTCGGTGCGGAAGACGAAGTCCGGCCCGAGCGTCACCAGGGCCGCGCCCGTGGTCAGGAGCTTCTGGTTGCTCGCGGGGATGAACGCCTCGTCGCCCCGGGCCGAGCCCAGGACCTGGCCCGACTCGACGTCGATGATCGCGACGCCCAATCGCACCTCCTTCGGCAGGCGCGAGGCCTGCAGAAGCCGGTCGATGTCGTCGCCGAAGGACTGCGCGAAGCCCCGGGCGGGGACCAACCCGGCGACCAGGGCGGCGAGCACGATCAGGGCGAGGGAGCGGGTGCGGGCCAACGAGGGTCTCTCTTCCTGGAGGGGTCGAACGCCCGGGCGCACGCCGCGTCCCGGCCATGGGGAAGGATCGGCACGACCGGTCCCGCCGCTGCAACCGGCACGCCCGAACGGGGGGCGGGCGGACCGCCTGGGACGGTCAGGCCGGCACGGGGTCGCGCACGCCGACCCGGAGCCGCAGTTCGATCAGCGAGAGCAACTCCGCGAACTGGGTCCGGTTCGCGAGCTCCCAGCTGGGCCAGCGGACGCCGCCGACCAGCGGCGCGTGCACGATGGCCTCGCGCGTGGGCTTGGCGAGCCTGGCCGTGACGATGCTGGCGAGCACCTCGTTGGACAGGGGGACGGCCAGCCGCGGGTGGTTGGGCTGCGGCACCAGGAAGGCGATGGGGCGATCGGGGTCGGCGGGCACGCGGACGGCGAGCGACCAGCGCCAGGGGATCCCGTGCCAGGCGAGTTGCTCGCGGGCGCCGGCCAGGCGCAGCAGGCGCTCGCGGGCGTGCTCGAGGAGCGCCGCCAACTGCTTGTTCGAGGCGCCTCGCAGTTCGTCCCAGGTGGGCGCGCGGAACCGGTCTTCCCAGGCAAGACGCGCCTTCACGACCACGACCGGCAAGCGTGAATCCTCAAGAGCCCGACATCCAAGCCGCCAAGAGCGGCCGCCTCCCACCCGGCACGACGCCGGTCGGTCCGCCCCAACACCGCAGATCCTAGGATCGTACCACCGTACCGATCCCGTGCGTCACGAATCGTCCGTTCCGGGCGGTTCTCGGACGCGTGAGACCGCGCCGGGGCCAGGGGGCCACGACATGAGCACTCCCACCCACGCCTCCACCGACACCGCCAGGCTCCGCGACATCCGCGCGCTCCTCGTCGACGACAACGAGCAGAACCTCGAACTGCTCGAGGCCTACGTGGAGGACCTGGGTTGCGAGACGGCGACGGCCCGCGACGGCGTCGAGGCGCTCGAGACCGTCGCCCGCTGGCGCCCCGACGTCATCCTGCTGGACGTCATGATGCCCCGCGTGAGCGGGTTCCAGTGCTGCGTCAGGCTCAAGGGCGACCCGACCACGCGCACCATTCCGGTGCTCATCGTCACGGCCCTGAACGAGGTGGCCGACGTGGAGCGGGCCCGGGAGGCCGGCGCCGACGACTACATCACCAAGCCGGTGAACAAGGTCGAGCTGCTGCAGAAGGTGCGATCGCTCGCCGCGCGGGGGCGGGCCCAGCGCGAGCTCCGCGAGCGCCAGGGCTGAGCACGCGCGTGAGAAGGCCCCGGGAGCCTGGCGCCCGGGGCCCGTGGGTTGCGATCGCGCGCCGCTTCAGCAGCCGGCGTTGTAGATGTTGAGGAACTCGAGGAAGTCGTTGAAGTCGACGACGCCGTCCTGGTTCAGGTCGGCGCAGTCGTCCTGGGCGTTGAAGTCGTTGAGGAAGGCGAGGAAGTCGTTGAAGTCGATGACGCCGTCCTCGTTCCAGTCGGCGCGGCTGCAGGCGCCGGGGCCCGTGCCGGGGCACGCGGGCTGCGGGCCGCCCGCGAAGCCGATGTAGAGCATGACGTTGTAGGCCTCGTCGCGGCTGGCGGGGGTCTGGGAGGCGCCCGTGGGATCGTTGTAGCGCCCGTCGGGGATGTTGCCGCCGAGCTCATCGCCCACGTCGTAGACGATGTTGGCGTTGACGACCACGCCGCCCAGCACGCGCGGGTCGCGCGGCTCCAGCTCGGCCGGGTTCATGCCGCCGAAGGCCCACGGCGCCGCCGAGTTGCCCCAGGTCGTCCCAGATCCCACGGAGTTGGAGTCCTGAACCTCCATGAAGCGGATCTGGTAGCGGTTGCCCGAGTTCTGGCCCGTGAAGACGTTCCCCTGCTCCAGCAGCAGCTCGAGGCGGTACGAGAAGTTCGCCGGGTTGTAGTTGGCGCGGACCAGGCCCGCGTCGTAGTCGTCGAAGTAGGTCTGCGTCGTGCTGTTGTACTTCTTGAGCACGACCGAGGCGAGGAAGTACACGTTGCCGTGCGAGTCGAACGAGACGCCGCCGATCGAGGGTCCGACGATGCCGGCGATGTTGCGCTCGCGCGTCGAGGCCAGGCGCCCGATGGGGGCGTCGTAGGTGGGTGAGACGGGGTTGAGGTCGAGCACGCCGTCGCTGTCGCCCGGGTCGCCCGTGCCGATCACGCCGTCCAGCCCGCCGTCGCCCAGGATCTCCTTGCCCCGGGTCAGGTCGGTCGAGGGGAAGGAGCCCAGGCCCTGGTCATTGGTCCACGCCGCGACCACCCACTGGGTGGACCCGGCGGGTGTGAAGCGAGCGACCGCGACCGCGTTGGTCGGCGCCGCCAGCCCGAACCCGGTGTTGCGGTCATAGATGACGCCCGCGGCGAGCCCCTCGCCGCCGGCCCCGCGCCCGATGCTGACCGAGGCGTTGCCGCGGGCCGCCGTCTGGCTGCCATAGTGGTCGAACCGGTTGGCCGTGCCGGTGCCGGGAACGGCGATGGTGAAGGCGAAGTTGGAGGCGGGGTCGCTCACGCTCGCGGGGAGCGTGAGGTTTCGGGCCGAGGCCGCGATGGGGGCCCCGGTCGCCGTCACGGGCCAGAGCGTGATGGTGTTGGTGTTGCCGCCGATGACGGTGAGCATGCCCGCGGTGCCCACGCCGCCGCCGCCCAGGAGGTCGGCGGGGAAGAAGTGCAGGTTGCCGCGCTGATCGCCGGTGCCGGGGCGGTGCGCGCCGCCCACGACCTCAGTCCCGGGGAACGCCGAACCGTGGAAGTACCCCCCGCTGAAGTGCGTCCCCAGAAGCACCCCCGGGGCGCTCAACTGGGCGGGGATGCCCGTCGGACAGTTGATGCGGGCCGCGGTGTGGCTCTGGATGATCCACGCGGTCGCCGCGGCGTCGCTCCCGCCCGACCCGGAGATCAGGTTGGCGGAGGCCGGGCTGCGGGCGATCATGTTCACGCGGTAGAGGTTGTCGCCGACGACCGGGTTGGGCCCGACGACGCCGAAGGCGTCGGCGCGCATGTAGACGTTGCCGCTGGAATCGACCGCGCCAAAGCCCATCTGGCTGCTGTCGCCCACCCCGGGCGAGTTGTTGGTCGCGGCCACCACGCGCTGCACGAACAGCCGACCCGGGGTCGACGGGTCCACGTTCACCACGGCGCCGATCATCTGGTTGACGTTGAATCCGAAGTCGTCGGTCGCGAACTCCGCGATCGCGGCGCCGAAGCGGGCGCCACTCGCCGGGCCCGGCACGTTCGACACCAGGTTGCGGTCATTCTGCTGGAGGTTGAGGCCCTGCCCCGGCGCGCCGGACCACAGCTCGTAGCTCGCCGCCGGCGAGCCCACCCCGACCGCCACCGTCGAGCTGAGGCCGCTGGGGCTGAACTGGCTCGTGAAGAACGGGCTGCTGGTCTTGCTCGTCTTGACCAGCGGCGCGATGCCCAGCCGCTGCCCCCACGAGGTGAAGAGCGGCGCCAGGTCGACGACGTACGCCGTCTTCTGGTACCCGCCCGCGCCCGTGGTCCACGGGCTGACCGCGTCGCCCGGCAGGCCGTTGCCCCCGTCGAAGTTGGCCGACGTGCTGTCCTGAGCCAGCGCCGGAGCCGCCAGCCCCGCCGCGAGCATCACCGAGACGACCTTCGTGCCCTTGAACATGCCGCGCATCTCCTTCTTCTCCGGGTGTCCATCCGCCGGTCGCGTCGAGCCCGCGGCCCGTCGCGGGGGCTTGCCCGCGCGCGCACCGCCATCGGCCGCTTCCGACCGGCACTGCGGTCCGGGCCACGGGCCCAATCCGCCGTACCGCCAATCCTATGAGGCGGCGTGTGGTGCTCCAAGCCCAGGAGCGCCCAGGCTACGCGAAATCTGCGCTCTCCGCTCTCGTACATCGCCCGAACAGGCTAATCGGACCCGAACCACCGCGAAGCCATCTCCGCCGCCAGCGCCACGTTGGAACGGATCAAGGCCACGTTGGCCCGCACGGTCGCGTGTTCGGACGCCTCGTGCAGGCGTCCCAGGATGGCGGGTGTGACGCCGCGCCCGGTGGCGCCCGCCGAGCGCGCGCCCTCCTCGGCCTGGGCCAGCCACGCCTTCCATTCGCCCTCGGGCAGTTCGTCCGCCGCGGGGATCGGATTGGCGATCACGACCCCGCGTCCCGTGCGGGCCAGTTCCTGGCGGGCGAACTGGGCGAGCGTGCGCACGTCGTCGATCCTGGCGTCGACGCCGGCGCTGCTCTCGCGCCGATAGAACGCCGGAAACCGGTCCGTCCGATAGCCCACGACGGGTACCCCCAGGGTTTCCAGGAGTTCGCGCGTGGACTCCACGTCGAGGATGGACTTGCAGCCGCTGGTGACGAGGGCGACCGGGAATCGGGCCAGGGCGCCGAGGTCGGCGGAGATGTCGAGGCGTTCGGCGAGTCCCTTGTGGACGCCGCCGAGCCCGCCCGTGGCGCCGACGGCGATCCCCGCCGCCGACGCGATCTCGATCGTGGTGCTGACGGTGGTCGCCGCGTGCTGGCGCTGGTGGATGAACCAGCCCAGGTTCGAGGTGTTGGCCTTGGGGATCGACGCCTGGGCGAAGAACCCGGCGAGCTCGTCCTCGGTCATGCCCACGGTCGGGACGCCGCGGACGACCCCCACGTAGGCGGCGCGGGCGCCGGCGGCGCGGGCCGACTCCGCCAGGGATCGCGCCAGGTCCATGGCCGACGCCCGGGGCACGCCGTGCACCAGCACGGTGGTCTCCACGGCGACCGCGTTGGGCGGGGCTCGGCGGACGAGTGGCGGCGGAGGGGCGTGCGTGGGGGTGCTCATCGGCGGTATTCTGGCAGGCTCGCGCCCGGCCCGCCGGGCCCAACCCGGGAGTTCCGATGGGATTGACCCTCCTGGCCGTGTGCATGATCGTGCTGCTGGTCGCGGGGTACCTGGCCTACGGGCGGTTCATCGCGCGGCAGTACCGCCTGGACGACGCGGTCCGGACGCCGGCGATCGCGCGGAACGACGGCGTGGACTTCGTCCCGGCGCGCCCCTTCTACCTCATGTCGCAGCACTTCTCGGCGATCGCCGCCGCGGGGCCCATCGCGGGCCCGATCCTGGCGTGCATCGCGTTCGGGTGGGTGCCGTGCCTGCTGTGGATCGGGCTGGGGGTGATCTTCATCGGGGCGGTGCACGACTTCTCGGCGCTGGTGGCCAGCGTGCGGCACGGGGCGACGTCGGTGGCGGAGATGGCCAAGCAGAACCTGGGGCGTCGCGCCGGGCTGGCGCTGCTGTGGTTCATCTGGCTGGCGCTGCTGTACGTGATCCTGGCGTTCACGCAGATCACCGCCGACACGTTCGTGGGGAGGGCGGAGGAGTTCGCATCGCTCCAGACCACGTTCAACAAGGGTGGCGCCGTGGCCATGGCCAGCGCCCTCTACCTGGCCCTCGCGCTGGTCATGGGGGTGGTGCAGCGCTTCCTCAGGCCGCCCATGTGGCTGGTGACGCTGATCTTCGTGCCGGCGACGCTCGGGTGCGTCTGGGCCGGCACGGCCCTGGACCATGTCTTCAGCTACGGCATCGAGGTCTGGATCATCGCGATCCTCGCCTACTGCCTGCTCGCGTCGATGCTGCCCATGTGGCTTCTGCAGCAGCCGCGAGGATACCTCGGGGGCTTCGTGCTTTACCTGGCGCTGGCGATCGGCGTGGGGGGCATCCTCGCCGGGGGCTTCGAGATCCGCCAGCCCGCGTTTGGCGACAACCTCGGGCACCTGCTCAACCCCATCCCGGTGCTCACGGGGCAGCCCGGCGCGCCGCCGGTCACCGCCCTGGTCGTGCCGTTCCTCTTCGTCACCATCGCCTGCGGGGCCTGCTCGGGGTTCCACGGGCTGATCTGCGGCGGGACCACCAGCCGCCAGATCTCGCGCGAAAGCCATTGCAGGCCCGTCGGCTTCGGGTGCATGCTCCTCGAGGGGTTCGTGGCCGTCATCGCCCTGGCGACGGTCATGATGCTGGCGCCGAGCGAGGCGGCGGGGCAACCCCCCGCGCGGATCTACGGCGACGGGCTGGCCCGCTTCCTGACCGTCTTCCTGGGCTCGGACGCCTTCCTCTTCTGCGCCACCTTCGGAGCCATGGCCTTCAGCACGTTCGTCTTCGACACGCTCGACATCTCCACGCGCCTGGGGCGGTACCTGCTCCAGGAACTCTTCAAGACCTCGGGACGCCTCGCGGGCCTGGCCCTGGCGGGCGTCACGGTCTCCATCCCGCTGGCGTTCCTGCTGCTGACCCAGCCCAAGGCGTACATGGCCTACTGGACCCTCTTCGGGACCAGCAACCAGCTGCTGGCGGCCCTCACGCTCGTGGGCGTCACGGTGTGGCTCTACCGCTCCGGGCGGCGCGTGTGGTACACGCTCGTGCCCGCGGCGTTCGTCATGACCATCACGGTGCTGGCCCTCCTGATCCAGGTCTGGACGGGCGCCCGCAACGCCGCCGCCGGGCGCTTCCGCGGCCCGGGGGGCGAGCTGAGCCCGACGATCGTGAACGCGGGCGTGGCGCTGGCACTGCTGCTGCTGGCGGTGGTGTTCGTGGGCGAGGCGGTCAAGGCGGCGCGGGCGCACGCGCGGGCGCGCGGAGCGCCGGGCGCCGGCCCGGCCCTGGGGTCGTGAGGCGGGCCTATCGGGCGGCGGGGCGGGCCTTGGCGCTGGCGCGTTCGAGGCGATCCAGGAGCGATTCGACGTCGGCGTCGAAGAGGATCTCGGCGCGGTGGCTGAGGCGCAGGAAGCCCTCGCGCTCGACGTGGTCGAGGAACGCCATCATCGAGTCGTAGTAGCCGCGGGTGTTGAGCAGGCCGACCGGCTTGCCGTGCAGCCCGAGCTGGGCCCACGCGAGGATCTCGAACATCTCGTCGAGCGTGCCCAGCCCGCCGGGCAGGGCGACGAAGGCGTCGGCGCGCTTCGCCATCGTCATCTTGCGCTCATGCATGGTCTCGACGACGACCATGTCCTTGACCAGGGGGTGGGCCAGTTCGCGCCCGACCAGGAAGCCGGGGATGACACCGGTGACCGCGCCGCCCGCGTCCAGGCAGCCGTCGGCGACGGCCCCCATCATCCCGGCCCGCCCCCCGCCGTAGAGCAGGCGGATCCCGCGACGGGCCATGAGCCCGCCCAGGCGACGGGCGTCGTCGGCGTACTCGGCGCGGGCCCCGTTCGCCGCGCCGCAGAACACCGCGAGCGTGTCGAAGCGGTTGTCCGGCGGGTGCAGCGCCCCCGGCTCGCCGGTGGACGCCCTGTGGATCGTGGTGTCGATGGCGGTCTCCTCCGCCCCGCGGCGTGGTCGGGCGTGCGGGGGGCTCATCATTGGGGGTCTCGGGCCGCGGCGGCCCGGGACCCGTGTGGCGATCTTCCCGCCATCAGCGGACGCCGATCCTCAGTTCCTGCCCGTCGGCGCCCTCGCCGCGGTGCTCGCGACCGGCGACGAAGAGGCGCACGTGGACCTTGCGGGCCGGGCGCGGCGTGCGGCCCTCGACGCCGCGCACGCTCACGGTCACGACGTCGCCGGCGAGCGAGGCCGCGTAGGTCGTGAGAAGGTACTCGCCGTCGCGGTACCCATTCCCGTCGCCCGCGTCCTCGTAGAGCGTGCCGACGGCGTGCCCGGTCGCGTCGAGGTTGACCAGCAGCGTCAGCGGGTCCAGCGGCTTCTCGTCGACGTACTGCGTGACGGGCCCGGCGGGCACGATGCCGCCGGGGCGGAGGTACAGTCCGGGCAGGTCCTTGTGAGTGGAGTCGCCGTCGAAGTCGAACGCCTGCCAGCGCTCGCCCGTGCGGGCGGCGGGCATGACGGGCGAGCGCGAGCGGTCCGGGACCATCTGCGCGACCACGAGCAGGTCGGCGCCGAGGAGGAACGAGTCGTCCTCGTGGCGCAGGGCCGGGTCGGCGGGGTCGGCGAAGAACGTGGGCCGCGCCACCGGCAGCCCCGTCACCGACGCCTCGCGGAAGAGCGTGTAGAAGTAGGGCATGAGGCGGTAGCGCCGCTCGAGGGCCGCCCGCGCGGTCGCCTCCACCTCCGGCCCGAACGCCCACGGCTCCTTGTCGATCGTGTCCTTCCCCGAATGCCCGCGGCTGAAGGGCAGCAGGGCGCCGAACCCGATCCAGCGGGCGTACAGCTCGGCCTCCTGCCCGGGCGGGCCGTTGCCCGCGAAGCCACCGATGTCGGGCCCGATGAACGGCTGCCCGGAGAGCCCCACGTTGAGCGCCATCGGCACCGACGACTCGAGATGGTACCAGTCGGCGGTGTTGTCGCCCGTCCAGGTGGCCCCATACCGGTGCCCGCCCAGGTAGTTGGCCCGGCTCAGGACGAAGGGCCTCTTGTCCGGCAGCGCCGCCCGGATCCCCTCGCGCGTCCCCTTCACCATCATCATGCCGTAGACGTTGTGGTAGCGGGCGTGGTCGCCGGCGGCGGCGTCGGGGCCCTGGGGCGTGCCGTCATCGCGGGGCATGCCCGGGTCGCCCTTGTGCCGGTTGTCCTCGGGCATGGTCTTGGAGGCGACGTTGAAGACGGCGGGTTCGTTCATGTCGTTCCACACGCCCGTGACTCCCTGGGCCATGAAGTCGGCGTAGAGCCCGGCCCACCAGCGGCGCACGCCCGGGTCGGTGTAGTCGGGGAAGTAGCACCACCCGGGCCAGACCTGACCCTGATAGACCTTGCCGTCCGCGTTCTTGACCCAGGCGTCGGCGGCGGTGCCGCTGTCGCGCAGGGCCCTGTACCGGGCCTTCTCCGCCTCGCGGGCCTTGCGGGGCGCCTCGGGTTCCTTGTCCAGGTCGCTGCCGGGCGGCTCGTTGGGGCTGGGCTCGTCGTCGCGGGCCTTGAGCCCGGGGTCGATCATCCACACGTTGTGGAACCCCATCGCGAGCAGGTCGGCGTTGAGGGCCCTGGGGTCGGGGAAGTGCCCGCGGTCGAACGTGAAGACCCGGAAGCCCTCCATGTAGTCGATGTCGAACCAGATCACGTCCGCGGGGATCTTCCGCTGGCGGAAGTTGGTCGCGATCTCGCGCACGCGCGCCTCGGGGAAGTAGGAGTACCGGCACTGGTGGTAGCCGACGGCCCACTTGGGGGGCAGGGGCATGCGCCCCGTCAGGTCCGCCAGCCCGACGAGCACCTCCTGGGGCGAGGGCCTGTCGATCACGATGACGGGGAAGGCGGGCCCGTCCGCCGTGAGCACGATCGACTCCGGGTCGCTCGAAGGCCCGGTGTCGACGCGGACGCGGTAGGTGGTGTCGGCGAGCACGCCGAACGCCGACCCGTCGGCCCGCACCGCGAGCACCCACGGGTGGCTCTGGTAGAGCGACGGGCTGTTGTCGCGGTAGCCGTAGGCGTCGTGGTTCCAGAGCACCGTCGATCGCCCGTTGCGCCGGAGTTGCCCCGGCACCTCGCCCGTGCCGTAGAAGTCGGTGCCGGGGGGGCAATCGACGCGCGCGACCCGCTTGCCCGCCCCATCAACGCTGAACGCGACCCGCACCCCGAACCCCTCCGGAGCCGGGCCGACGCTCGGGCGGGGCTTCTCAAGCGCGTAAGAAGGATGGGCCGCGGTCTGGGCGTCGGCGTCGGCGAAGAACCGCACCGTCCCCGCCCCGATCGACTCGGCGACGGGGGGCCCGCCCATCGCGACCGGGGCGATGGGCCCCGCCAGCCCGACCGCGATCCAGAGCGCCGCCGACCTTGCACCACGCGTTCCGAACGGGTCCATGCGTCGATCCTCCGCGGTGGTTTCCTGTCATCGCGAGCATATGGGGGCATGAGCGCCCGCTGGCGCCCCGCCGGGGGGCGTGCTCCCTGCTCTGAGGGAGCATGCCGCGGGGGCGGCGTGCCCGAATGCGGCACGGGTCACGGGCGAAGCGCCCGCTGACCCGTGGCACCCGCCGTGCCACGACTGTTCGGCTCGGCGAACAGTCGTGCTCTCCCCACCGGCACGACTGTGCCCCGAGCGGCACAGTCGTGGCACCCGGCGTGGTTGGAAGAACGCGCACCAAGGCGCCGGCGGGCGCCGCGGGTGCCACGGGCGAGCCGCCCGGCGGCTCGCCCGTGCCGGCGTCGGGACGGGCGTCGAACGGCGGCACGGGTCACGGGCGAAGCGCCCGCTGACCCGTGGCACCCCGGAGGCGACGGGCGGCGCCTGTCCTCCCTTTATGGGACGCCCGGAATGACGCCCCGGCGTCCGCCCCTGTGCGCCCATCCGCGGTCATCGAGCGAATCGGTGCTTGCGGACGCCGACAGGGGCGTCATAATCCGTTGGGGGGCCGGCGGGGACCGTCGGCTTGGTTCGGAGGGAGTCCGGGCATGCGCAGGTCGGCACTGGGTTGCATCGCGGGAGTGGCGGTGGCGTGGGGCGGGGGGCAGGCTCTGGCCCAGGACAACCCCGTCATCCTCCAGTGGTTCGAGGCGCGCTGGGCCGACATGGAGCGCCGCATGCCCGACTTCTTCGTCGCCGGCTACGGCGCCACGTGGATCCCGCCGGTCTCCAAGGGCGGCATCGGTCCCACCGGGAACACCGACACCGTGGGCTACGACCCGTGGGAGCGGTTCGACCTGGGACGCCCCAACAGGCAGACGGCGTACGGCACCGAGCAGAACCTCCGGGCGGTGATTGAGGAGTTCCACAGGGCCAACGCCCTCGTGTACGTCGACGCCGTGCTCAACCACAACGGCGCGAGGCAGACGGGCGCGTCGTTCCAGGCCGCGGGCGGCTACCCCGGCTTCTGGATGGCCTCCGCCAACCCGCCCACCAACAAGCAGCCGACGAGCCCCTGGGGGGACTTCCAGGCCGGCACCTCGTCGGGGTACCTCCAGTCGGAGAACCCCGGCGGCCCGCGCTACGACCGCGAGCGGGGCGACCTGGTGGCCCTCATCGACCTCGACCAGGCCTCCGTCAACTTTTTCATCCGGCACCCCATCGGGCCGGGCAACCCGCAGAACATCCCGGGCGGCACGCTGTGGAACCTGCCCGACGCCGGCAACGCCCGCCTCTACCCCGACCGCCAGCTCGCGCCCTTCGCGTTCACGAACCCGGGCTCGTTCCGCAACCCGGGCCCGACGGCGTTCACCGTCTACCCCTTCAACACCGCCACCCCCATGGCCGGCGACCCGATCGCCGAGAACGCCACGGGCCTGCTCTTCCGCTGGACGCAGTGGATGCTCGACGAGTTCAAGGTCGACGGCTTCCGGCTCGACGCCATCAAGCACGCCCCGAGCTGGTTCTGGGACACCTACTTCGACTCGGCGGTCCACCTGCGGCGGACGACGCCCGACGGGCGGCAGGTCACGCCCTTCTCCTTCGGCGAGAGCGTGGAGGGGAACCAGTTCACGTTCGACAACTACGTGCGCAAGAGCAACAACATCGTCCGCGCGGGCGATTCCTTCGGGAACCGCGACGCGCTGGACCTGGCCGGGGCCGGGGCCCTGCGCGACCTGCTGAGCGCGGGCGGGCTGGGCTCGTGGCAGAACGTGGCGGGGGCCCACCTGGACACGATCGACGACGGCAACGATTTCACGCAGGACGGGTCGTTGGGCGTGAATCACGTGTTCAGCCACGACAACGGGACCACGGGCAACGGGTCCGGTGCGCCCGGGATCCCCACGATCAAGCAGCAGTTTCCGACGGGGCAGGCGTACCTGCTCATGCGCACGGGGCCGACGAAGATCTACCACAACCCGCGCGCGATCGCGCGGTCGGGCGGGTTCTGGCCCCGATCGGGCGTGGACCTGGCCCTCGGGCACGACTACACGCCGCTCGCCGGCGGGCAGCCCCCCGTCGCCAGCGACCTGGTCACGCGCCTGGTGCGGATCCACAACCAGTACGCGCGGGGGCAGTTCTACCGCCTGAACTTCACGGAGCCCAACCCCGGCCTGCGCGGGCTCGAGGACGTGCTCATCTTCGACCGGCGCTCGGGCGGGCAGAGCAACGTGCTGGCAGCGGTGAACGACCGCTACGACGCCGGGTACGACGCGCGGACCATCTTCACCCAGTTCCCGCAGGGGACGATCCTCGTCGAGCTGACCGGGAACGCCGCCAACGCCGCGGTCGACCCGAGCGACGACGTCCGCGACATCCTGGTCGCGGGCGCCAACGGGCAGGTGGACCTGCGGATCCCGCGGAACCGCACGGGGAGCACCGAGCACCACCGCGGGTACGTGGTGTACGGGCCGGCGGTGCCCTCGGGCACGCTGGCGGTGGCGCCCACGAGCGGGCAGATTCCGGCGGACGCGCCCTCGACCAGCGCCGCGGCGATCGCGCGCGGGCGCATGAACCCGATCCCGATCGTGCAGGCCCCGGTCTTCACGCTCGAACTGAACACGACGCCGACGCTCCACAACGTGGTGTACCGCTCCGTCTCCTACACCGACGTCAACACCGACGACAAGGCGGCGTTCCGGGTGAACCAGGGGTACCGCGACCTGAACGGCAACGGGTCGCCGGACTACCCGCACACCGCCGGGGTGCTCGCGGGGTACGAGGATTTCCGGACGGTGAACCAGCCCGCGTACAACGGGTCGACCGCGACCACCGGGCGGTACACGCAGACGATCGACGCTTCGCTCCTGCCCGAGGGGATGAACTATGTCTCGGCGATCGCCTTCCGCCGCCGCCCCGCCGGGACGAGCCCGCTCTTCGCCGAGTGGCGTCAGCCCGTGTACATCGACCGGGTGCCGCCGGAGGTGGCGTGGGCCAACCAGACGGCGCGGATCACGGCGACCCAGTTCCGGGTGGACGTCAAGGCCCTGGACCAGACCGTCCGGCGGGCGCACGTCATGCGCGACGTGCCGACGGGCGTGGACCCGCGCACGCTCGTGGACGTCTTCAACCTTGCCCGCGTGGAGGACCGCTTCGACTTCTACCTGACGCTGACCGGCCTGCGCCACGGCTACTCGACCATCACCCTCGTCGCCTACGAGGAGTCCGACACCCTCATGCGCTCCAACGTCGTGAACTACCCCAACGTCTTCATCGACCTGTGCCCGGCGGACCTGGACGACGACGGGGTCGTGGACTTCAACGATTTCCTCGTGTTCCTGAACTGGTACAACACCGCCGACCCCCGGGCCGACCTCAACGGCGACGGCGTGATCGACTTCAACGACCTGCTGGAGTACCTGAACCAGTACAACACGCCGTGCGCGTGAGCGGGGGCGGTGTCAGGGAACCGAGGTGCAAGGTCGTCGAGAGGAGGCGAGGCGGCCCGCGGCGACCCGAGACCACTCTCTACTTCTTCGCGGCCATGAAGCGGATCATGTCGACGCAACGGGCGGCGTAGCCGGCCTCGTTGTCGTACCACGAGACCACCTTGAAGAAGCGTTTGTTGAGCTCGATGCCCGCCTTGGCGTCGTAGATGCTGCTGCGGCGGTCGCCGATGAAGTCGCTGGAGACGACCTCCTCGTCGGTGTATCCCAGGACGCCCTTCATGGGGCCGTCGGCGGCGGCTCTCATGGCGGCGTGGACGTCGGCGAGGGTGGTGTCCCTGGAGGTGCGGAAGGTGAGGTCGACGGCGGAGACGTCGGCGGTGGGGACGCGGAAGGCCATACCGGTGAGTCGGCCCTTGAGTGCGGGGATGCAGAGGGTGACGGCCTTGGCGGCGCCGGTGCTGGAGGGGATGATGTTCTGGTAGGCGTTGCGCCCGCCGCGCCAGTCCTTCCTGGAGGGGCCGTCCTGCGTGGGCTGGGTGGCGGTGGCGGCGTGGACGGTGGTCATGAGGCCCTCGTCGAGGCCGAAGGCGTCGTGGACGACCTTGGCGATGGGGGCCAGGCAGTTGGTGGTGCAGCTGGCGTTGCTGACGATGGCGTGCCTGGCGGCGTCGTAGGCGGAGTGGTTGACGCCCATGCAGAGGGTGGGGATCTGCTCGGCGCTCTTGCTGGGGGCGGAGATGATGACGCGCTTGGCGCCGGCCGAGAGGTGCAGGCCTGCCTTCTCGAAGTCGGTGAAGAGGCCGGTGGACTCGAGGACGAACTGGACGCCCAGGTCCTTCCAAGGGAGCTTCCCCGGGTCCTTCTCGGCGGTGGTGCGCGTGGTGCGTCCGTTGACGGTGAAGCCGCTCTCGGTGGCCGATACCACCGCCGGCTTGCCGCCCAAGTGGAACTGGCGGTGCATGGTGTCGAACTTGAGGAGGTAGGCGAGGTTGTCGGCGGGGACGAGGTCGTTGACGGCGACGATCTCGAGGTTGGGGTCCTCGGCGGCGATGCGGTAGACGAGGCGCCCGATTCGTCCGAAGCCGTTGATGCCGATGCGGATGGTCATGGGTATCTCCCCGTAGGCCCCTCCCGCTGGGGTGGAGCGGTGCGAGCGCAAGCGTAGTGGGCCGCGGGAGGAGCGGGCAAGGTCAGCGCCCCCGGCCGCGCCGGGCGTGGGCGAACGGGGAGGGCGCGGAGGGTCGGAGCGGCGGAAGGGGAGTGGCATCGGGCGTGATTCCCTTCCGGATTCCTCTCCGCGTTCTCCGCGATCGCCGCGTCCGCCTTCTCCGGCGGGGCCTCGTGGCGGCCGGCGAGGAGGACGTGGATGGAGGGCACGACGAAGAGCGTGAAGAGCGTGGAGATGGCCATGCCGCTGACGAGGATGATGCCGAGACCTGGGCCACGGGGGCGCGGGCCTCGTCGGCGCCCGCGCCGCAGCGGCCCAGGTCCGCCCGCGCCGTCGCCAGGCGGGTCCGGGCCCGGTCGACGTCGATCTCAGCCGCCGCGCCCTGGCCGAGGGCGGTCAGGCGCTTGAGCTCCAGCGCCGCGAGCGTGATCTGCGCCTCAGCCTGATCGGCGTTGGCCTCGGCGACGCGGACGGCGGCCCGCGCCGCGTCGAGGTCCGCCATGGGCTGCCACTCGACCTCGCGGGCCTCGAGCACCTCCGCCGCCTCGGCGGGCTCGAAGGCGGCTGGCTCCGGTCGCAGGGTGCGCTGGGCAAGCCCCCGCATCGCCAGCCCGCCGGCGACGACGAGGAGATCAATGGTCAGTGTGCCGACGACGACGACCCAAGATCGTTTCGTGCCGGTTCCCTCGCGCTCCACGCTTACGGCGCCGCGACCGGTCGGCGCGCCAGGCGCACCACGCCTGCCACGATGGTCGCGACGGCGCGCCCCCGGACCGCGCGCCCCAGGAAGGGGGTGTTGCGGCCCTTGCCCGACAGGTCGGCCTCGGCGACCGTCCACGACAGCCCGGGGTCGATGATGGTGACGTCGGCGGGCCCGCCCAGCGCGAGCGACCCGAGCCCGAGCGCGTCGAGCCCGCACAGGCGGGCGGGCTCGATGGTCAGGAGGGCGACGAGGCGAGGCCAGTCGATGGCGCCGGAATCGACGAGGGCCTCGGCGTAGAGCGGGAGGGCGGTGTCGAGCCCGACCAGGCCGAAGGGGGCTTCCTCGAAGGGCAGGAGCTTCTCATCGGCGGTGTGTGGGGCGTGGTCGGTGCCCAGGAGGGTGATGGTGCCGTCGGCCACGCCCTCGCGGAGGGCGCGCACGTCGCGCCACTCGCGCAGGGGCGGGTTGACCTTGGCGGCGGTGTTGTAGCCGTCGCAGGCCTCGTCGGTGAGCAGGAGGTGGTGGGGCGAGGCCTCGCCGGTGATGGGCTGCCCGTCGGCGCGGGCGCGGCGGATGATCTCGACGGTGCCTTCGCTGGAGACGTGCTGGACGTGGTAGCGGCAGCCGATGGAGCGGTTGAGTCGGATGTCGCGTTCGACGATGACTTCCTCGGCGACGCGGGGCCAGCCGGCGAGCCCGAGGCGGGCCGAGACCACGCCGGCGTGCATGGGGGCGCCGCGGGTGAGGGTGACGTCCTGGGCGTGCTGCATGATCGCCAGTCCGGTGGGCCTGGCGTCGGCGAGGGCGCGGGCCATGAGGGCGGTGGAGCCGACGCAGTCGCCGTCGTCGGAGAAGCCGACGGCGCCGGCGCGGGCCATGAGGGCCAACTCGGCCAGTTCCTCGCCGTGGCGTCCCTTGGTGATGGCGGCGACGGGGAAGACGCGGCAGAGGGCCGTCTCGCGGGCCCGCTCGCGGATGAAGCCGAGGAGCTCGGGGAGGTCGAGGGCGGGCGAGGTGTTGGGCATGCAGCAGACGGTGGTGAAACCGCCGAAGACCGCCGCCCGCGTGCCGGTCGCCAGCGTCTCCTTGTCCTCGAACCCCGGCTCGCGGAGGTGAACGTGGGGGTCGATCAGCCCGGGGGTGACCAGGCAGCCCTCGGCGTCGATGACGTGGTCGGCGGGCGAGCGCGGGAGGGAGGCAAAGGGTGCGACCGCGGCGACCTTTCCGTCGGCGAGGGCGACGTCGGCGACGCGGTCGGCGCCGGAGGCCGGATCGATGACGCGCCCGCCCCTGATGAGGATGTTGGGCATCGGCGGGAACGGTAGCCGAACACCTCGTGGCGCGGGCGGGGCGTGGGGGCCGGGGGGCGTGGCCGTCGGGGTCCGGCGTGAATACGCTCAAGGTTCAGACGACGGGGTGTAGCGCAGCTTGGTTAGCGCGCTTGACTGGGGGTCAAGAGGTCGGCGGTTCGAATCCGCCCACCCCGATTGGGACGCCGGGCGGCCTCCGTCCGGGGCGTTGGCTCCCTTGGCGTAGGGGGGCCGGTCGGAGACCCGGTGCATGGCAAGCGCGACGTCGTCGGCGGCGAAGAGACTGATCTTCGCGCCCGAGTCGGGGTTGCTGATCGTCATCGCGATGATGCTGCTGGGCCTGACGCTGGCGGCGGACACCATCCAGCGGATGGACCCCACGACCGGGCAGATGGTCGCGATGAACGCCTTCTTGAACGCCCAGAACCTGCTGGGCGTGGCGACCAACGCGAGCTTCATCGCGGTCCTGGCCCTTGGCACGATGGGGATCATCATCGCCGGGGGGATCGACCTGTCCATCGGGTCGATGTACGCGCTGGCGGGGGTTGGCGGGGCGATCGCGCTGCGGCACGTTCAGGCGGCGTACCACGGCGTGCCGGCGTCGGGCGCCGAGATTCCCCTCGCGGGCGGCGCGCCCATGCTCGTCGCCCTGGCCGTGCTGCTCGTGGCGAGCGTGGGGACGGGGGCGGCGTGCGGCGTCGTCAACGGTCTGGGCACCGTCCTGCTCCGCGTGCACCCGTTCATCATCACGCTGGGGGGGATGGCGGCGTACCGGGGGGTGGCCTTCGTCGTCACGGGCGGGCAGACGGAGAGCACCGTTCCCCAGTCCATCATCGGGGGGTTCTTCCGCGCCGAGGTCATGGGCGTGAGCATCGTGCCCGCGGCGATCATGTTCGCCATCGCCGCCCTGCTCATCTTCGCCCTCTCGATGACCGTCTTCGGGCGGCGCGTGTACGCGATCGGGGGGAACGAGACGGCCGCCAGGTACGCCGGCGTGCCCGTGGGGCCCATCCGCGTGTGGCTGTTCGTGATCGGCGGTGCGGCGGCGGGGCTCTCGGCGGCGATGACGGTCGGGTTCTACGGGTCGGCCCAGTCCGCCGCGGGCAACGCCTACGAGCTCAAGGCGATCGCGGCGGCGGTGGTGGGGGGCGTGTCGCTGGCGGGCGGGCGGGGCACGGCCCTGGGCGTGCTCCTGGGCGCCCTGGTGATCCAGCTGATCGAGAACGGGATCATCGTGCTCAAGATCGACTCGAACTACACCAACATCATCATCGGGCTGGCCATCGTGGCCGCCGTCGTGGTCGACCAGGTCAAGTCGAGGCTGTCGCCGGCGGGTCGCTAGACTGAGCGCCGGCAACGGATCGCAAGGAGACCAGTCATGATCGGCATCGTGAAGGCTCGAGTCGGGTTGTTCGCGGCGGCGTTCGTCGCGGCGGGGGCGCTCGTCGGCGGGTGCGAGAAGCAGCAGCCCCCGCCGGCGTCCCCGGCGCCCAAGGCCGGCAACGCCGGCACGCCCCCCGCCCCGCGGAAGCGGTACGTGGTCGGCATGATCGCCAAGAGCCAGACCAACGAGGTCTTCAAGGCGGCGCGTCAGGGGGCGGAGGACGCGGCCAGGGAACTGAGCGGGAAGTACGGGGTGGAGATCCGCCTCGACTGGCGCACGCCCGTCTCCGAGGACGCCCAGAAGCAGGCCGAGAACATCCGCCAGCTCGTGTCGGGCGGGGCCAACGGCATCCTGATCAGCGCCACCAACGCGGCGACGCTCCTGCAGGACATCAACGCCGCGGTCGACAGGGGCGTGCCGGTCATGACCTTCGACAGCGACGTGCCCCAGAGCAAGCGCTTCGCGTACTTCGGGTCGGACGACGGCGAGGCGGGTCGGGGCGTGATGCGCGAGCTGGCGTCGGCGATGGGCGGCAAGGGCGTGGTGGCGATCCTGGCGGGGACGCAGGGGGCGCCGAACCTGACGCGGCGCGTCGAGGGGGTGAGAGAGGAGCTCAAGAACCACGCCGACATCTCGCTGCTCAACGTGTTCTACCACGAGGAGGCCGCCAAGGACGCGGTGGCGAAGATGGAGGAGGTGCAGCAGGCCAACCCGCAGATCACGGGGTGGGCCCTGGTGGGGGGTTGGCCGCTGTTCACGCAGAACGCGCTGGACAAGATCGCGCCGCACGCCAAGGTGGTGTCGGTGGACGCGCTGCGCCCGCAACTGCCCTACCTCAAGAACGGGCAGGTGCAGGTGCTGCTGGCCCAGCAGGTGTACGAGTGGGGCTCCGAGGGGATGCGGATCATGGCCGAGCGCCTGATCGAGCAGAAGGCCCCGGCGGACCCGATCATCAAGGCCCCCCTGACCCGCGTCTCCGCGGAGAACGCGGACGAGTACGGTCGGAACTGGGCCCGCTGGCTGGGCGAGGAGGGCGGCGCCAAGTAGCCGAGGATGGTCGAGGGCGCCGAGATCCTGCGGGCCGAGGGCGTCTCCAAGCGCTTCGGGGTCACGCGCGCCCTGGACGACGTGACGGTGTCGCTCGTCGCGGGCGAAGTGCACGCCCTGATGGGCGAGAACGGCGCGGGCAAGAGCACGCTGGGCAAGGTCATGGCGGGGCTGCACCGCCAGGACTCGGGGCGCGTGGTCCTCTTCGATGCGGGCCCGGAGGGCGTGCCCGTGCCACGCGAGCTGGTCCCCGGTTCGATCGAGGACGCCTACCGCGCGGGCGTGCGGATCGTGCACCAGGAACTGGCCCAGTGCCCCAACCTGACCGTCGCTGAGAACGTCTGCCTGCACGACATGCCGACGCGGCGGGGCGTGGTCGACCGGGCGGCGATGGTGCGGCGGGCCCGGCGGCTGCTCCGACGCCTCGACCCCGCGATCGACGTGGAGGCCACGCTCGCCACGCTCCCGCCCGGGCACCGCCAGATCGTGCAGATCGCCTGCGCCCTCGACGAGCGCGAGGGCGGCAGCCGCGCCCGCGTCATCGTCTTCGACGAGCCCACCAGCTCGCTCTCGGTCGCCGAGACCGATCGCCTCCTGGCGATCATCCGGCAACTGGCGGCGGGCGGGCTCACGGTCGTGTACGTCAGCCACCGGATGGGGGAGATCTTCGCGGTGTGCGACCGCGTGACGGTCCTGCGCGACGGGCGGTACGTCGCGACCAGCCCCGTGGGCCGCATCGACGAGCCCACGCTGGTGGAGCAGATGATCGGGCGGCGCCTCTCGACCCCGACCCGCGCCAGCCACCTGGCCCGGCAGTCGGAGGAGTCGGCGGTGATCCGCGAGGTCGCGGGCCCGGGGCGGGCGCGTGCGTCGGGCCGGGTCGTGCTCTCGGTCGATGGGGTCTCGTCGCCGGGCAGGGTCGAGCGGGCCTCGCTCGCCGTCCGGGCGGGCGAGGTGGTCGGGCTGGGGGGGCTGGTGGGATCGGGGCGGAGCGAGGTGCTGGACGCGATCTTCGGCGTGGATCGGCGGGCGCGGGGGCGCGTGCGGGTGGACGACGCCGAGATCGAGGCGGGGCGACGGAGCACCGTGCGTCGCATGATCCGCGCGGGCGTCGGCTACGTCCCCGAGGACCGGCGCCTCCAGGGGCTGTTCTTCCAGCTCGGGATCGACGAGAACCTGGTCGCGCCGGTGATGCCGATGCTGGCGCGGGGGCCCGGGGTGCGGGGCGTGCGGGCCGAGCGGGCCCTGGTGACGGAGCGGATGCGGTCTTTCCAGATCAAGGCGGCGTCGCCGCGGGCCTTGCCGGGCGCGCTCTCGGGCGGCAACCAGCAGAAGGTGCTCATCGCCCGCTGGATGGGGCCCCGGACGCGCGTGCTCCTGCTCGACGAGCCCACGCGCGGCATCGACGTGGGGACCAAGGCAGAGATCTACCGCCTGATTCGCGAGGCGGCCGAGCGGGGCGCGGCGGTTCTGCTGGTCACCAGCGAGATGCCCGAACTGCTCGCGCTCTCGGATCGGATCCTCGTCATGTGCGACGGCCGGATCGCGGGCGAGCTCGCGGGCGACGACGCCACGCAGGCCAACGTCCTGCGCCTGGCGACCATCGATTCGCGCGTGGCGTGATCCCGGGGGGCATGCGGCCCGCCCTGGGGAGGCATGGCGGGGCGGGAGGACACGCGACGGGGCGCACGAAAAAACCCCACGCGTTGGCGTGGGGCCTGGATCGGACCGCGTGAGTCACGGACAGGCCTGGGGGGCCGTCCCGATCGCGGCTCAGACCATCGCCTTGAGGGCCTTGAGGGGGCGGATCTTGATGACGGTGCGGGCGGGCTTGGCCTTGACTTCCATCATCTCGCCCGGCTTGAAGGGGTTGGGCTTGGTGGTGGCCTTGGTCGGCGGCTTGTAGATGGCGTTGACCTTCATCATGCCGGGGACGACGAAGGAGTTGGGCTTGTCGGCCTTGGGCTTGGCCAGGTCGACGGCCATGACCTTGCCGAGGGTCTCGAACATGCCGGCGACCTGCTTGCGCTGCAGGCCGTTGTGCTCGGCGAGGAGCTTGTAGAGGTCGCTCTTGGTGCGGGGCCTGCCCGAGGCGGTGAGTTTGGGTGCCTTGGTGGCGGCTGCCTTCTTCTTCATGTCTGTCACTCCATCGAAAAGGGGTGTGTTTTCCTCCGGAAAACCGCCGGTTTTGTACCGTGCGAATCCGAGGTTGGCAAGTCAACGATCGGGTTGTGGACAACTTTTTCTGCATTTTCCCCGTGCGGAACGCGTTTTTTCCGCCGTCGGGCGCCCGACTCCCTCCGCGACCCGCGGGGCACGCCGCGCCGGAATCCGCGCCGCCGGCGTAAGAAACCGCCCGTTCCGAAGGGGTTACGCCAGGTCGACGAGGACGGCGGAATGGTCGGAGACGCCCCCGAGCCGCTCGCGGTCGGAGTGACGGGCGCCGCGCAGGCGCGGGAGCAGCGGGGCGGAGAGGTGGGCCGCGTCGATCCGGAAGCCCCCGCCCACGGGGGATACCCACGTCGATTCCCGGGCGTCCGGGTTCAACTCCCGCCACGCGTCGCGGTAGCCCAGCGTCCAGAGAGCCCCGAGCTGGGCGGTGCAGGAGAAGGTCGCGCCCTCCTCGTCGGCCCGGTGACGGCCCGTGTTGAAGTCGCCGATCAGGAGGGCCGCCTCGTCCCTCCGGGCGCGGGCGAACGCCAGCAGCGACTGCCAGTACGCGGCCCGGTCGGTCGGGCGACCGTCGTCGGGCACGTGAACCCCCGCCAAGGTCAGGCCCGGCAGCCGGACCTCCAGCCAGCGGTCGCGCCAGCACGGGCGCCGGGCCGCCGGGTGTTCCGTGGGCCCGTCCGCCCGCACCGACAGCGGGGGGCGGGACGCGATCAGGAGGCCGTTCGAGCCGGCGGGGGTGGGTGTCGCGGCCTGGTGGGCCAGTCCGTGGTCCCCCAGGACGCCGCGGATCTGCCCGCCCAGGCGGGGGCGGTACTCGGAGAGCACAACCACGTCGGGGTGGTGGGCCAGGAGGGAGAGGACGACCTCCGGGAGTCGGCGGGCGCTCCCGCCGTGCAGGATGTTCCACGCGAGGATCCGCAGGGTCCCCTCCCCTCGCCCCCGGGCCTGATACGTTGTCGGGCATGGGCACGCCGAACACGCCAGCGCCGGTGGTGGCTTTCTGCCGGAGCGTACCGCCGCCGGTGGAGATCCCGGGCGCCCAGGTCCGCATGGGCCGGGCCCGGGCCCTGCCTCGGGGTGAGCTGCTCGAGTTTGTCGCGGGCTCGTCGGCGGTGGTGACCTGGGTCTCCGAGCGGGTGGACGCCGCGTTCCTCGACGCCGCCGGCGCGGGCCTCAAGGCCGTCTGCCAGTTCGCGGTGGGGGTCGACAACATCGACCTCGACGAGTGCCGTCGGCGCGGGGTGATGGTGACCAACACGCCCGGGGCGGTGACGGAGGGCACGGCGGACCTGGCGTGGTGCCTCATCCTCGCCGTCGCGCGCCGACTGAACCTCGCCGACCGCTTCGCCCGTTCGGGCGAGTACCCCAAGGTGGGACCGCTGGGCCCGGACGAGTTCCTGGGGCAGGACCTGGCGGGCCGCAACCTGCTGATCGTGGGGGCCGGGCGGATCGGCTACGCCGTCGCCCTCCGCTCCCTCGGCTGGGGCATGCGCGTGAGCTACGTCGCCCGCTCGCGGCACCTGGAGTTCGAGATGGCCCCGCTGGCGGCCCATCGCGTGGAGTTGGACGAGGGTCTGCGCCAGGCCGACGTCGTGAGCATCCACACGCCGCTCACCGATGCCACCCGCCGCCTCTTCAACGCGCCGCGCCTGGCCCTGCTCAAGCCGTCGGCGATCCTGGTCAACACCGCCCGCGGGCCGATCGTGGACGAGGCGGCATTGGTCGAGACGCTCACGGCCGGGCGGATCTGGGGGGCGGGGCTGGACGTCTTCGAGCGCGAGCCCGAGGTGCATCCGGGGCTGATCGGGCTGGACAACTGCGTGCTGACGCCGCACGTCGGCAGCGCGTCGACGTGGTCGCGGTCGATGATGACGCGGATGGTCTGCGAGAACGCACGAGCCGTGCTCGCGGGAGCCCAGCCCCCCAACCGCGTGTGCTGATCCTCCGGCGGCCGCGGCGGCCCCCGGGGAATCACGCTGGACGCCCCCCGGGGGATTCCGGGGGGCATTCCCCTTGACAATCGCTTCGGATTCGGGCAACCTATGGGGGAACCCGGCGGTAGGACCGGGAGGGTCGGCGGCGTGCCGCCGAGCTACCCAAGGAGACCACTCGTGAACATGCCACCGCGAACCCGGAACCAGGCACGCACCCTCAGCCCCCAGCCCCCGGTGGGACAGGCATCCCGCCTGTCCTCCCCCCCTCCCCCCTCGCCCCCTCGCCCACTCGCCCACTCGCCCACTCGCCCACTCGCCCACTCGACCACTCGACCACTCGACCACCGGATCGTAAGAGAATCCTGATGTCCTTCGTGGGCCTGCTGCTGATGTGGAGCGTGGTGCAGCATCCCGAGGTGACGGCCGCCGCGCGGGCCCGGCAGCCGGCGGGGTACACGCACGCCTGGGGCAGTTCGTTCGGCACGGCGTTCAATGACGAAGGGCGGGGGATCGCGGTGACCAACGACGGCTCGGTGATCCACACCAGCACGAGCCTCAACTACACCGACGAGAGCCAGAACTTCCCCATGGCCCACGTGAGGAAGATCGTCGATGGCGCCGTCTGCTGGAGCCTGACCT
>Ga0194120_10001652_pt1 | contig 40160 bp, 41 predicted proteins | sample TA2MahCa65mmetaG_FD_148642 | JGI IMG/M metagenome (GOLD analysis project Ga0194120, IMG submission 148642) | Freshwater microbial communities from Lake Tanganyika, Tanzania - TA2015019 Mahale Deep Cast 65m | ecosystem: Environmental > Aquatic > Freshwater > Lake | place: Tanzania: Lake...
CTCGGCTATTCGGTGCTGATCGACGAGGCGCAGAGCCGCGCGAAGACGATCTTCGAATACGCGCCGCGCTCGACCGCGGCGCGCTGGATGGCTGCGGTGGCCGACGAGCTGATCGCGCGCGAGCCGACGCGGGTCCGCTCGTGAGCGTAGACGAGGTCGCAGCGGGTGGGGGCCCCGCGCTCGGCAGCGATCCGTTCTCGCAGGGCGACGGCACGCTCCCCTATCTGCTTCGCCTGCGCGAGACCAGCATGCGGATCGTGACCGAGGCGAGAACCCCGCCGCCGCGGCGCGCGAGCGAAGCTCCCCAGGAGGCGCCGGATCTCGGTCCGCCGATTCCCGAGCTGCCGAGCTTCGAGGACCGGGACGAGGCGGCCGGCACCCTCGACCGCCTGACGGGTCTTCTGCTCACGCGAAGAGACGACGATCGGCTTGCGCAGCTCTTCGGTCGACTGGAGGGCCGACCGTACGACGAGTTCGGCGCGTCGCCGCGTGTCGCGAGACGAGCGCTCGCGTTCTTCAAGCTGCTCTACAAGTACTGGTTCCGCGTCCAGAGCTCCGGCCACGCCGTGATTCCGGAGAAGGAAGGGGCGATCCTGGCCGCGAATCACGGCGGGCTGCTGCCGTTCGACGCCTCGATGGTGGTGGCCGACGGAATTCTCGCCGGCCAGCCACCCCGGCTGGTCCGCACGGTGGTCGATCGCTGGGCGGGCTCGCTTCCCTTCGTGAACGTCTTCTACGCGCGCGTCGGGCAGGTGATCGGAAGCCGGGAGAACGTGCGCGAGCTGCTCGAGGCGAAGCAGCTCGTGCTGATCTTCCCCGAGGGCATGGCGGGGATCCGCAAGCGCGCGGCGGATCGCTACGTGCTGCAGTCGTTCCATCTCGGCTTCGTCGAGGAGTCGCTGCGTCACCGCGTTCCGATCATTCCGGTCGCGATCGTCGGAGCCGACGATCAGGCACCGCTGCTCTACGACGCACAGCCGCTCGCCAAGCTGCTCGGGCTGCCGTTCTTCCCGATCACACCGACGTTCCCCCTGCTCGGGCCGCTCGGACTGCTGCCCTACCCCGTTCGCTACGAGATCGCCTACGGCGAGCCGTTCCGGTTCCACGAGGAGTTCCCCGCCGAGACTGCCGACGATCCCCACGCCGTGCGTTATCTGGCCGAGCAGGTGCGCCGCCGCATCCAGGAGATGGTCGACCAGCGCGTCATGGCTCGGCGCGCGAAGAGGGCGTGATGCGCCGCGTGCTCGTCACCCACATCGAGTCTCCGGTCGGCCGTCGCCTCGCCAAGGCGCTCTTTCACGATCCCGACGTTGCCCTCGTCGTCGGCGTCGGCAGGGAGGCCGAGCCGACGTTTCTGGCCCCGTACCGCGGGAAGATCGCCTACCAGCGACTCGACCTCGCGAAGGCGCGGCATCTTCAGAGCTTCCTGCACTCGGAGCGATTCGCGCGGGCGCGCGTCGACTCCGTGATCCACCTGCCGTTCGCGATCGAGCAGCCCGGAGAGCGCGTGCCCGGCGGGCTACCCTCGCTGGTGTCGGAGACGCGCCGCCTCGTCGAGGAATGCGTATCGAGGCCGGCGATCGAGCGCTTCGTCTATCTCTCGAGCGTCTTCGTGTACAGCGCGGAGCCGGGCAACGTGAACCTGGTCTCGGAGAACCAGCTGCTCGGCTTCGACGGAGAGGGCGACCTCGACGTCCGAGCGTGGATCGATGCGGACCTGATCTGCCAGGGCGAACTGCATGGCTCTGCGCTCCGGACCACGATCCTGCGCGCAGCCACGATCGTGACCGAAACCGGCGAGTTCCTGAACTCGCCGCCGCTCCGGCCAGGCCCGGCGCCGGTCGGGTACGACCCGATGCTCTCGGTGGTCTCGGAACGCGACGTCGCGCGCGCGCTCGTGCTCGCGCTGCACGCGGACCGAGCCGGGATCTACAACATCGCCAGCCACGAGATCTTCCCGCGCTCGCAGCTCCGCGAATCGGTCCGGCGTCTCGGGCCGATCGCGCTTCCCACCGCGCTCGGGGGCGCGATCTCGCTGCTCGAGCAGGCGCTCGGCCGCCGCGCTGCTCACACCACGGCATTCCACCGCTACGGAATCGTCGTGAACACGCGGCTCGCGCACGACGTGCTCGGTTTCGAGCCGCAGTACCGCATCGAGGTTCGCGGCCAGGGCGCGAGACGGCGCATCGACGCCGTTCGATGTCGCTAGCGCGTCAGCGCCTGGCGTCGAGGTCGCCGCGGATCAGGGCGTAGCCCTTCTCGTCGAGCTCGAAACGGGCGAAGAGCAGAGCGCCGATCAGGTAGCACGCCGCCGGGAACAGCCCGTAGAGCGCGAGGATGGTGAGCTTCACCTCTGGCGTCTGATCTACGTTCGGCACGTATCCGGAGAACGTGAGGACGAAGCCGGTCAGCGCCTGCGTGAGCCCGGTGGCGATCTTGAACACGAAGTTCCAGGCCGCAAAGTAGGCGCCCTCCTTACGCTCTCCGGTCGCGTGCTCGTCCCAGTCGATCACGTCCGCCTGGATCGACGGCGCCACGATCGCTCCGCAGCTTGCCGCGGTGCCGGCCGCGAACGCGAGCACCGTCATCAGGACGACGGCATTCTCGGAAAGGAACAACATCGCCCCGAAGGAGACGGCCGTGAGCAGCATCGACGCGAGCCAGAGCGCCTTCTTGCCGAAACGCCGGGAGAGCGGCAGCCAGACCGGTACGAAGGCGAAGCTCGCGAACATGTAGACGCCGATCACCGCGGGCGCGAGCTCGCCGCGTTTGACGACGTACTGGGCGACGTACGGAGTCAGGACGCCGATCGTCGCCGCGCCGAGGCTCTCGATCCCGAACACGAGCAGCAGCAGGCGCGCATGCGGATTGCGCCACACGTCGCGGAACGCGCGAAATGGATGCTCCGCGCCTCGACCCTGGAATTCGGGTCGCTCGCGCAGGCGCCAGACGGTCCAGAGGATCAGGATCGCCGTCCCGACTCCGGAGCCGAGTGCGAGCCAGAACACCGTTGTGCGCACGTCGCTCGAGCGATCGAGCGCTAGCAGACCGCCGATCGCCGCGAAGGAGCCGACGATCCAGCCGATGTGTCGGCCGCCGAAGATCCGCGTGCGGTCGTGGTAGTTGTCGGTGAGCTCCGCGCCGAGCGCCGTGTGCGGGATGATCAGGACGCTCGTCGCGAAGTAGAACACGATCACCGAGACGGCCATCCAGACCGTCACCATGACCGGATCCAGATCCTTCGGCGGCGCCCAGATCAGGACGAACGTGAGCCCGAGCGGAAGCATGGACGCGAGCATCCATGGGCGTCGTCGGCCCATCTTCGCTTTCGTGCGATCCGACAGGTAGCCGACGATCGGGTCGACGAACGCGTCCAGCCCGCGGCCCAGCAGCAGGATCATCCCCATCACCGCGGCCGACATTCCCAGCACGTCGGTGGCGAACTTCAGGATGTAGATCGAGAGCAGCAGGAACATGAAGCCGACCCCGAAGGTCGGCGCGACATAGTCGAAGATTGCCGACCACGAGAGAGGGCGCGCCGCGCCGGGCGCGGTAGGCGGCGTTTCGGAGTCCTCGAGGATCGGGGCGGTCGACACTGAACGCAGGCTACCACGGCGGAGCGAGACCCAGCCCGGATGCCCCGCGCCACAGGTAGAGCAGCGACAGCGCCATCACGACCCGCCCCGTCCAGCGGCGAAAACGCGCCTCGGAGAGCGACCCGAGAATCCGCCCGCCGGAGCGCGTGCCCAGGTAGGCGCACGCGACGAGCGCCGGGTAGATCCAGATCGGAAGTCCGTGCTCGAGCTCCGGCCCTGGAACGAGAAGCCCGAAGTAGAGGATCTTCAGCGCGTGTCCGGCCGTCTGCGTGACCGCCTTGGTCGCGATCACCTCGAAGCGGTCCAGCTCCGCGCGCACGAAGAAGACGTCGAGAAGGGGCCCGGAGACGCCCGCGAGGAGATGCGCGGCGGTCACCAGCGCGCCACAGGCGGAGGCTGCGCCGCGATTCTCGAAGCGCGGCGCGAGGCGCCGCGGCAGAAGCGAGAGCGCGAGCGGGATCGCCCCGAGCAGCAGAAAGAGCACGGGCCCGGAGACCACGATCGCAAGTGACGCGAAGAACCCCAGCGCGGCGATCGCGCCGAGCGCGTACCAGCCGAGCGAGCCGGTGTGGATGCGGTCGCGAAGCAGAAAGGCGCGAAATCCGTTCGCGAACAGCTGCGTCACGCCGTGCAGGATCATCGCGGCCTGCACCGGAAGCGCGAGCGCATAGATGCCCATCAGGAGCATTCCGCCTGCCATTCCGAGCACGGCGGAGATCACCGACGTCGCGAACGCGCCGGCGATCACGAGCGCTGCCAGCCAGTCCATTCGAGCCTCCGATTCCGGAATCATCGCGTGGTGCTGACGCGTAGAAAAGAGAATAGACTTCAGCAGACTCATGCTGCATGGGAATGGATCATGATCGACCAGATCGAGGCGCTCGCGGCCCTCGCAGAGCACGGAACGATGCGACGCGCGGCGACACGCCTGCGCATCTCGCAGTCGGCGGTGACCAAGCGCCTCGACGCGCTCGAAGCGCAGCTCGGCGCGCGCCTGCGGGAGCGGGATGGCCGACGCGTCCGGCTCACGCCGGTCGCCGAGCGATTTCTATCGCGCGCGGGGCCCGCGCTCGCGGAGCTCAGGCAGGCGGTCGTAGGGGAGCGCTCGACGAGCTCGGGCTGGCTCGTCCTGGGCGTCTCCGAGTCGATCCTCGCCAGCTGGGGGCCGCGCGTGCTCGCGGACGTCCGGGACCGCCGGCCGGAGCTGCGCCTGCGCCTGAACGCGCACCGAAGCCCGGTCGCGGTCGATCTGGTGCGCTCGGGCGAGTACACGCTCGCGCTCGTCGCGGGGATCGACGAGGCGGGAAGCGAGCTCGCGCGCGAGACGCTCTTCGAGGAGACGATGGCGATCGTTCCCTCGGGCCTCGAGAAGCTCGCGCTGCGCAGGGGTAGCGAGCTCCCGGTTCTCTCGATCGAGCCTGGATCGGCGACCGGGCGGGCGCTGCGCGTGCGCCTGTCGCGCCTTGCGCGCGAGCGCGGAATCCGGCTCGAGGTCGCGGCGACGATCCAGTCCTACACTGCCGTGGTTCAGCTGGCGCGCGCCGGGTTCGGTCACGGGCTGGTGCCGCGAACGCTCGCCATCGCGCTCGGGGTTCCGGCATCGACGCTGGTCGAGCTGCCGAAGCCGGGGCTGCATCGTCCGATCCAGCTGGTCGGCCGCGCGGCAGCTCTTTCGCGCGAGCCCGCGGCGGGATTCGCCGACGAACTGCGACAGGCGCTCGCGCGTGCCGGTCCCGTCGAATACGTGGAATCCGCGCGCCGACGGCTCTGACGTCTGCGCCGTCGCGCTCAGACGATCGTCGGCTCGTCGTCCTCGGTCGCCCCCGCTGGCTCGTCGACCGGCGCCGCTTCGTTGGCACCTGCGCCCGCCTCGTAGACCTGCGGGGCGTCGAGATCGTCGGCCTTCGAGTCATCGTCGCCGAAGTCTTCTTCCAACGGCATCTGCTCGGGCGGGATCTCGAAGCCGAGGTCGCTCTCGGACGCCACCGCCGCGAGCAGCTCGACGCGCGGTCCCTCCGAGACGATCTCGTACTGCTCCGGCTGCAGCGAGCCGACTGCCTCGACGACGAGCTCGCGGCCGATCCGCGCCTGCACCTTGGCGAGCGCTTCGATCGCCTCGCCGAGCAGGATCTGCGTCACGCTCGGGTGCGCCTGCACGCGAAGCGTCGCGCCGTGCAGGTAGGTCGCGGCCTTGGGCAGATCGCGGAAGATGCGGTTGGCGATCGTCTGGCTCGACTGCAGGTAGCCCTTGCCCTCGCAGGTCGGACACGAATCGCAGAGCTGCTGGCCGAGGCTCTCCCGCGTGCGCTTGCGCGTCATCTCGATCAGGCCGAGCTCGGAGATCTTGAGGATGTTGACCTTCGCCTTGTCCTCGCGCAGCGCCTCCGAGAGCGCGCGGTAGACCTTGTCGCGGTTCGTCGCGCTCTCCATGTCGATCAGGTCCAGGATGATCAGCCCGCCGAGATTGCGGAAGCGCAGCTGGTGGACGATCTCGCGCACGGCCTCGAGGTTCGTCTTCAAGATCGTGTCCTCGAGATTGCGGCCGCGACCGCCGGTGTAGCGGCCCGTGTTCACGTCGACCGCCGTCAGCGCCTCGCCCTGGTCGAAGATCAAGTAGCCGCCTGACTTCAGCCAGACCTTGCGGCCGAGGCCCTCTTCGATCTCGTTCTCGATCTTCCAGGCGTCGAAGAGCGGCTGCGGGTGGCTGTAGTAGTTGATCCGCGGGCGTGGCGACGCCATGAAGCGCTGCACGAACGCCTGCATCTCGCCGTAGGCCTCGGGATCGTCGACGACGATCATCTTGGTCTCGTGCGACGCCATGTCGCGAAGCACCCGCAGGTGCAGCGGCGGCTCGCTGTGGATCAGCGCGGGAACCTCTCGGATCGCCTCCTTGCGCTTCTGGATCTCGGTCCAGAGATTCGTGAGGTAATCGATGTCGGCCTTGATGTCGGCTTCCGACACGCCGTGAGAGACGGTGCGCACGATGAAGCCGAGCTCGCCGGGCCGGTACTTCTCGACGATCGCGCGCAGCCGACGGCGCTCGCGGTCCCCCTCGATCCGGCGCGAAACCCCCACACGGGAGACCCAGGGCATCAGCACCAGGTGCCGACCGGGAATCGAGATCCGCGAGGTGATGCGCGCGCCCTTCGTTCCCAGCGGCTCCTTCGAGACCTGGACGACGACCTCGTTGCCTTCCTGGAGCACGTCCTCGATCTGGGGCGGCGGTCCGGAGCGGCGTCGCGAGCGTCCGCCGCCGTTCTCGTCGTCCAGGTCCGAGTCGTCGAGCTCGGCGCGGTAGTCCCCTACATAGAGGAAGCCGGCGCGCTCGAGGCCGATGTCGACGAAGGCGGCCTGCATCCCGGGCAGGACGCGCGTCACCCTACCCTTGTAGATGCCCCCGGAGACTCCGCGATCGTTGCTGCGTTCGATGTGGAGCTCGACGATCTTGTCGGACTCCCGGACGGCGACCCGCGTCTCGCGCGGGCCGACGTTCACAAAAATCTCGTTTCTCATGGAAAATCCCTTTGGGGCACGCCCGCGAGGTACCGGTCAGGCCGTTCCGCGGAATACGCGGGCGAGCGGCGAGAGCCGGGACGCGGGTAGGGCGTGCCGTGATAATTGGCAGAGCGGGCGGGGAGACGTCGGGGAGGACATGGGCGACGCGCGGCGATGTAGCCTGGCCCAACTCGCACTCCCGAAACCAGCAGCCCCCGGGCGGGAACCTCGACTCACTCGATCGGATTCACCGCACGACGGAGGTCGAATGTGACCGTAGATCACGGCGCTCGGGCGGTCAATCCACAGCTTCGAGCCCTGCCGGCGGTCGATCGGCTGGTCGAAGCGGCCGGATCGGGATCCGGATCGGCTCGTTGGAGCCTGCTCGCCGCGGCTCGCGAGGTGCTGGAGGAGGCGCGAGCGGCGCTCCTGCAGGGCGCGCCCGAATCGGAGGGCGAGCTCGGGACGCTGGCCGAGAGGGTCCGGGTCCGCGCGGATCGCCTCGAGGCGCCGTTCCCGCGCCGGGTCCTGAACGCGACGGGTATCGTCCTGCACACGAATCTCGGCCGCGCGCCGCTCGCGCGCGGGGCGCTCGCGAGCCTGGTCGAGGCGGCCTCCGGCTACAGCGATCTCGAGCTCGACCTGGAGACCGGTCAGCGCGGCTCGCGGACCACGCGGGTCGCGGAGCTGCTCCGCGTGCTCTCGGGGGCCGAGGCCGCACACGTCGTGAACAACACCGCGGCGGCCCTGTTCCTGGCGGTCGACACCCTCGCCGCGGGCCGCGAGGTGATCGTATCGCGAGGCGAGCTCGTCGAGATCGGCGGGTCGTTTCGCGTTCCGGAGATCATGTCCGCGAGCCGCGCGAGACTGCGCGAAGTCGGCACGACCAACCGCACGCACCTGCGCGACTACCGCGACGCGATCGGCCCCGAGACGGGAATGCTGCTGAAGGTCCACCGAAGCAACTTCCGGATCGAGGGCTTCACCAGCGACGTCGGCCTGCGCGAGCTTGCGCCGCTGGCGCGCGAACACGGGCTGCCTCTGGTCGAGGACCGCGGCAGCGGCGGCTTCGAGGATCTGAGCGCGAGCGGCATTCCCGAGTCCGAAGTCTCCGCCGGCCTTCGCGAGGGCGCGGATCTGCTGCTCTTCAGCGCGGACAAGCTCCTGGGCGGGCCACAGGCTGGAATCGTGCTGGGCAGGCGCGAGCTCGTCGCGCGCATGCAGCGAAGCCCGCTCGCTCGCGCGCTTCGGGTCGACAAGCTGACTCTCGCCGCGCTGCACTGGACGCTGCTCGCGCTCGCCGCGGGGCGTTCAGGTGAGATCCCGGTTCTGGCGATGCTGCGCGCCACGTCGGAGGAGCTCTTGGCGCGCGCCAGCGCGCTGGCCGATCGGCTTCGCGAAGCCGGGGTGCCGCGCGTCAGCGTAGAGACGTGCCGTTCTCCCGTCGGTGGGGGAGCGCTCCCCGAGCTCGAGCTACCGGGCGCGATCGTGCGCGTCGTCCCGGATCGCCCGGCCGACGAAGCGGCCCGACGGCTGCGAGCCGGGGCGCCTCCCGTGCTCGCCCGCATCCAGCGCGACGCGCTGCTGCTCGACCCGCGCACGCTCGCCGACGAGGACTTCGCGCCGCTCGTCCTGCGGATCGCCGACGCCTGCGTTGATGCGCTCCGCCGTTCTGGCTAAGGTACGAGAATGCTGGACGTGACCGTCCTGGTGCTGAACCGGTGCTTCCTGCCGGTCCACGTCACGTCCGCGCGCCGCGCATTCGTCCTCTTGTACCAGGGCATCGCCAGAGCGGTGGACGAGCACTACGACACGTTCGACTTCGAGGCCTGGCGAGTGCTCGCCGTGCGAGACACGGACGAGACGGTCGGCACCGTCGGCGGGCCGATCCGCGTGCCTCGGGTGGTGCAGCTCGCGCACTTCGACCGCGTGCCGCGCCGACACGTTCGCTTCAGCCGGACGAATATCTACGCGCGCGATCGCAATACGTGTCAGTATTGCGGCCACCGCAAGGCTCGCGCCGACCTGAACTTGGATCACGTAATCCCGCGCTCGCAGGGGGGGCGAACGACTTGGGAAAACGTCGTGTGCAGCTGCCTGGAATGCAATCGCAACAAGGGCGGGCGAACGCCCCGGCAGGCGCGAATGCGACTGTTCCGAGCGCCGCAGCGTCCGCGCTGGACTCCGATCGTTGGCATGGTCCCCCCAGGACTAACGCACCCCGCATGGGGTCCATTCTTGTCGATCCTGGATGCGACGGACCGGAATACCGAGCTGGCTGAGCGTTAGGCGCGGCGAGCCGACGCTCGGCTCGAAGGCGGACAACCACGTCGTTGCTCCGCCGCCGGCGGCGCTCGTCTGGGCGGTGGGCGGCGGCAAGGGCGGCATCGGCAAGAGCTTCCTGGTCGCGAATCTGGCCACCGTCGCCGCTCGCTGCGGTAAACGCGTGATCCTGATCGACGCCGACCTCGGCGGCGCGAACCTGCACACCTGCCTCGGCGTTCGCGCAGGCGAGCGCGTCTCGCTCTCGGATTATCTCGAAGACCGGGTTCTCGAGCTCGACAAGGTCGCGATCGAGACGCCGGTCGCGGGGCTGCGGTTGATCCTCGGCGCGCTGGGCCACACCGGGAAGGCTGAGACCACCGCGGAGCAGCGCTCCGCTCTGCTTCGCGCGGTTCGCAAGCTCCCCGCGGACCTGGTGATCTTCGACCTCGCGGCCGGCACCGACCGCTCGACGATCGATTTCTTCCTCGAAGCCGACGAGGGCTTCGTCGTGACGACGCCCGAGCCGACGGCGATCGAGAACGCCTACGCGTTCCTGCGCGCCGCCTTCTACCGGAAGCTCTCGCACGAGCTCGCCGAGTCGACCGCGCGCGACGTGATCCGGCTCTCCATGGACCAGCGCAACGAGCGGGGGATCCGCACGCCCTCGGACCTCCTGGTCGAGATCGACCGCATCGACAAGCTGGAGGGCGAGCGTTTCCGGCGCGTGATCGAGAGCTTCAAGCCGCATCTCGTCGTGAACCAGGTTCGCGACAGCGAAGAAGTGAAGATGGGCTTCTCGATCCGCAGCGTCTGCAAGAAGTACTTCGGCATCGACGTGGACTACGCCGGCTACATCTGTTTCGACGACAACGTCTGGCGCTCGGTCAAGCAGCGGCAGCCGCTGGTGCTCGCCTATCCGAGCTCCGACGGCGCGCTCTACATCCGGCGGATCGTGAAGAAGCTGTTGGGGACGTGAGAACTTGAGATCGCTGGCGGAGCAGAGCTACTACGAGCTGATCGAGGCGCCCGAGGACGGGACGCCGCAGCAGATCGAACGCGCGTACCGCATCGCGCGCTCGGCCTACGAGCCGAGCTCGGCCGCGACCTACTCGCTCTACAGCGCGGAGGACTGCGCGGCGATCCTGCACCGGATCGAGGAGGCGTACGCGGTTCTCTCCGACTCTCGGCTGCGACGCGAGTACGACGCGCGGCTCCAGAACGCAGGTCCTGCGACACCGAAAAGTGTGCATTCGCCACGAGCGGAGCCGCCGAAGCCGCTGCAGCCGGTGCGGGAGGCCCGCGCGGAGCGCCCCGAGCGCCCGCGGGTCTCGCGCTCCGAACTCGACGTCGAGAACGGGATCGCTCCCGAGAACGGCGTCTTCGACGGGGAGGTGCTGCGCCGCATCCGCGTGAGCCTCGGGATCGAGCTCGAGGAGATCTCGTCGATCACCAAGATCAACGGCCAGCACCTGCGTTCGATCGAGGCGAACCTCTACGAGGTGCTGCCCGCGCCGGTCTATCTGCGCGGCTTCCTGAAGCAGATCGCGAAGTGCCTCTCGCTCGATCCCGCGCGCGTGGCCGACAGCTACACCGATCGCATGCGGGAGAGCGCGGCCCGGCGGACCTGATGGAGCGGGTCGTGACCGTTTCGCGCGCACGCAGGCTCGCACGGGTCTTGATCTCGGACATCGCCGCCTACGCCGGCGACCAGGTCCGAATCGGCCTCGAGAAGGACGACCTCTTCGATCGCCTCGCGGGGGAGATCGAGCACGCCCGCAGGTACTACCTGTGGCACGTGGACGAGACGGTCGCGGAGCGCGAGCAGCTGTTCGACTTCGCGCTCGTCGACGTGCTGGTGTACGGCCACCGCCGGGTCCAGACTCACATCTGGTGAAGTTCTCGCACCTCGTGGATTCCGAACTCGCGGGCCAACGACTCGACGTCGCCGTTGCGCGGCTCGAGCCCGCCCTCTCGCGCGCGCAGGTGCAGCGGCTGATCGAGCAGGGCGAGATCTCGGTCCCGGGCGTCGTTGCGAAGCCAGCGCACAAGCTGCGTCTGGGCGATCGGATCTGCGGCCGCGTGCCGGAGCCCGTACCGACCGAGCTCGCGCCGCAGGCGATCGAGCTCGACATCGTGTACGAGGACGCGGACCTGGTCGTGATCGACAAGCCCGCGGGAATGGTCGTGCATCCGGCTGCGGGCCACGCGAGCGGCACGCTGGTGAACGCGCTGCTCCACCACTGCCGCGATCTCTCGGGTGTGGGCGGGGAGCTGCGGCCCGGAATCGTCCATCGGCTCGACAAGGACACCTCGGGCGTCCTGGTCGCGGCGAAACACGATCGCGCGCACCGCGCGCTCGCCGCGCAGTGGAAGCAGCACTCGATCGACCGCGAGTACCTCGCGTTCGTCCGCGGCGCGCCGCGCGCAGAATCCGGCACGGTCGACGCGCCGATCGGCCGCCACCCGACCGACCGAAAGCGCATGAGCACGAGAGCGAAGGTCGGACGCCGCGCGGTCACGCACTGGCGCGTCGAGACGAGACTCCGCGAGGCGACACTTCTGCGTGTCCGACTCGAGACCGGCCGAACCCACCAGATCCGCGTACACATGGCGTCGATCTCGCTGCCGCTGCTCGGCGATCCGGTCTACGGCGGAGGCCGCGCTCGGCCGGCCGCGCTACCGATCGCCCGTCAGGCACTGCACGCGACGCTGCTCGGCTTCGCACACCCGACCACCGGTGAGCGCTTGCGCTTCGAATCGCCGCTTCCCCGTGACCTCCTCGAGCTGTTCGAGGCGCTGCGATGAACGCGCGCGGGCTGCAGCGCTCTCGCCAGCTCGACGAGATCGGCGTCGAGCACGGCTTCGGCACGCTGCACTCGGTCCCGATCACTCCGACGGACGTCGTGTTCGCGAAGCAGGTCCACGGCGCGACGCTCGTGCGCGCAGAGCCGGGCGCCGCGCGCGTCGAGGCGGACGCGCTCTGGACGGATCGGCCCGGCACGGCCGTGGGAGTCGTGACGGCGGACTGCGTCCCCATTTTGATCGCGCACCAATCCGGCCGATTCGTCTGCGCGGTGCACGCGGGCTGGCGTGGAAGCGCGGCGCGGATCGCCGCCCGCAGCGTTCGAGCGCTGGTCGAAGAGACCCGCTGCAGAGTCGAGGAGCTCCGCGCGGCGATCGGCCCGCACATCGGGCCCTGCTGCTACGAGGTCGACGGGCCGGTACTCGAGGCGATCCCGGACCCGGGCGTGTACCGCGCTTCGCCGCGCCCGGGCCGGGCGCTCCTCGACCTGTTTGCGTTGAATCGGCTGCAGCTCGAAATCGCCGGCATTCCCGAGCGCCAGATCGAGCGCATCGGCGGCTGCACGGCCTGCGACCCCGACCTCTACCCGAGCTACCGCCGCGACCGCGGATCGGGCCGGCTGCTTCACTTCGCACGCGCCCGCTAGACGCACGCGAGGGGCCGGGCTATCGTGCTCGTCCCCATGAAGCCGGACATCCATCCCGAGTACAAGCTGATCCGCGTCCACTGCGCCTGCGGGAACGAGTTCGTGACGCGCTCCACGGCGAACGAGATCCGCGTGGAGATCTGCTCGAACTGCCATCCCTTCTTCACGGGCAAGCAGAAGATCGTGGACACCGCCGGGAAGGTGGACCGGTTCCGGCGCCGCTACGAGAAGAAGGGCTGAAATCCCGCCCTCCTCTCCCCTCCCCCTCGGGTCCGTCGTGGCTAACCTGTCCCGACTGGAAGACCCATGTTCGAGCGCATCGCTGAAATCGAGGCTCGCTACCAGGAGCTCGAGGACAAGCTCGGTCAGCCCGAGCTCGCCCGCGACCCGGGCAAGCTCCGCGAGCTGACCCAGGAGCTCGCCGGCCTGCGCGAGCTGATCGGCGCCTACCGAGACTGGAAGCAGGTCGCCGCCGGAATCGCCGAGAACGAGGAGCTCGCCGGCGATCCCGATCCCGAGATTCGGGAACTCGCGAAGGCCGAGCTCTCCACGCTGCAGGACCGCCGGGTCGAGCTCGAGGGCGAGATCGTGAAGCTGCTCACGCCTCGCGATCCGCGCGACCAGAAGAGCGTGGTGCTCGAGATCCGGCCGGGAACCGGCGGCGAGGAGGCATCGCTCTTCGCGGGCGACCTGTTCCGCATGTACACCCGCTACGCTCAGGGTCGGGGCTGGAGCGTCGAGGTCCTCTCGCTCTCCGAGGGTGACGGCGGAGGAATCCGGGAGGTGATCGCCAGCATCGGCGGCGCCGCCGTCTACGGGCGGCTCAAGTACGAGAGCGGCGTTCACCGCGTCCAGCGCGTTCCGACCACCGAGTCGCAGGGCCGCATCCACACATCGACGGCTACCGTCGCGGTCCTGCCCGAGGCCGACACCGCGGACATCCAGATCGACGAGAAGGACCTGCGCATCGACCGCTTCCGCGCCGGGGGCCCGGGCGGCCAGAGCGTGAACACGACCGACTCGGCGATCCGCGTGACGCACATTCCGACCGGGCTCGTCGTCCAGTGCCAGGACGAGAAGTCCCAGCACAAGAACAAGGCCAAGGCCATCAAGGTGCTGCGCGCGCGGCTCTTCGATCTGGAGCAGCAGCGCATCGACTCCGAGCGCGCCGCGACCCGAAAAGGGCAGATCGGCAGCGGCGACCGCGCGGAGCGGATCCGCACCTACAACTTCCCGCAGAACCGCGTCACGGATCACCGCGTCGGCTTCACGCTTCACAAGCTCGACCGCGTGATCGAGGGCGAGATCGACGAGCTGATCGACGCGGTGAGCACGAGCCTCGAAGCCGAAGAGCTGCGGGAGTCGCGATGAGCGCCGAGGAGTGGAGGCTGATGGACCTCGTGCGCTGGACCGCGGATTACTTCCGGCAGCACGACGTGCCCTCGCCGCGGCTGGACGCGGAGCTGCTGCTCGCGCACGTGCTCGATCTGGAGCGGATGGACCTCTACCTGGCCTTCGATCAGCCGGTCGCGGCGCAGGACCGCGGGCGCTACCGCGAGCTGGTTCGCCGCCGCGCCAAGGAGCGCTGGCCGGTCGCCTACCTGACCGGCGTGCGCGAGTTCTGGTCGATGCAGTTCCGCGTCACGCCCGACGTCCTGATCCCGAGGCCCGAGACCGAGACGCTGGTGCGCGTGGCGGTCGACTTGAAGCCGAGACGCGTCGCGGAGCTCGGAGTCGGCTCCGGCTGCGTGAGTGCGGCGCTCGCGCGAGAGCTTCCCGACGCGGAGATCGTGGCGCTGGACTGCTCGCCCGCCGCGCTGGAGATCGCGCGTCAGAACCTCGCCGAGCTCGGCTTCGGCGGCCGGGTGACGCTCGTCGAGGCGAGCGGCCTCGGGGTGCTCTCGGGGCCGTTCGACCTGGTGGTCTCGAATCCTCCCTACGTCCAGGAGGCCGACCTCGCGGGTCTCGCGCCGGAGCTGCGTCACGAGCCGAGAGTGGCGCTCGACGGCGGACCGGATGGGCTGCATGCCGTTCGCCGGCTCTGCGCCGAGGCGCCCGCGCTGCTCGAGCGGCCGGGGCATCTCGCGCTCGAGATCGGCGTCGGGCAGGCCGACGCGGTGGAGGAGCTGCTTCGCGCTTCGGGCGCGGCGGCCGTCGATCGGTACCCGGACCTGGCCGGGATCCCGCGCGTCGTCGTGGGTCGCTTTCTGGAGGCTTGAATGGACCAGTTCCGGATCGAAGGCGGAGTTCCACTGCGCGGATCGGTGCAGGCGAGCGGCTCGAAGAACTCGGTGCTCGCGCTGATGGCGGCGTCACTGCTCTCGGACGAGCCCGTGGTACTGGCCAACGCGCCGCGCGTCCGCGACCTGGACACCATGCTCCAGATCCTCGCGGGACTGGGCATTCGGGGCGGCTGGGAGTCGGCCGACACGCTCCGGATCGAGGGCGGCGAGCCGACCGAGATCGAGGCGCCGTACGATCTGGTTCGCACGATGCGCGCGTCCTTCATGGTTCTGGGACCTCTGCTGGCCCGCTGCGGCCACGCCCGCGTCTCGCTTCCCGGCGGCTGCGCGATTGGCGCCCGGCCCGTCGACCAGCACCTGAAGGGGATGGCCGCGCTCGGCGCGAAGATCGAGCTGCAGTCCGGCTACGTCGAGGCGCGCGTCAATCGCCTGCGCGGCGCGCGGGTGGTCTTCGATCTGCCGACGGTGAACGGCACCCAGAACGTGCTGATGGCCGCGGTTCTCGCGGAAGGCACGACCGAGATCGAGAACGCCGCCAGCGAGCCCGAGGTCGCGGAGCTGATCACGGTGCTGCGCGCGATGGGGGCGCAGATCGAGCAGGCCGGCGCGGATCACCTGGTCGTGCAGGGCGTGACGAGCCTCTCTGGCCTGCGTCACTTCGTGGCTGGGGACCGGATCGAGGCGGGAACCCTGCTCGCGGTGGCGGCGATGCTGCCCGGGGGCGACGTCACGGTCACGGGGGTCGCCCCCGAGAGCCTCGGAGTCGTGCTCGACAAGTTCCGCGAGACCGGTCTCGAGGTGGAGGTCGGGCCGGACCGGGCGCGCGTGCGTCGCTCCGCCGGTTTTCGGGGTCTTCGCGTCAAGACCGCCCCGTTCCCCGGCTTCCCCACCGACATGCAGGCGCAGATCATGGCCATGCTGACGCAGGCCGAAGGGGTCTCGGCGATCAGCGAGAACATCTTCGAGAATCGATTCATGCACGTTCCGGAGCTGGTCCGGCTCGGCGCGGACGTGGAGATCGACGGGAAGACCGCGGTCGTGAACGGTCCCTGCCGCCTCTCGGGAGCTCCGGTGATGGCCACCGATCTCCGCGCGAGCGCGTGCCTGGTGCTCGCGGGCCTGGCTGCTTCGGGCGAGACGCGCGTGCGGCGCGTGTATCACATCGACCGCGGCTACGAGCGGATCGAGGCCAAGATCGCCGCGCTCGGCGGTCGCATTCGCCGCGAGGCGGAGTAGGCGGCCACATGGCACGAGCGGTGATCGAGCGCGTCGCGACGGGTGACGCGGGCTTCGCAGCGCGCTTCGCCGCGCTTGAGCGGCGGCGCTCGGTCGAGCGCGCCGAGCTTCAGGATCGGGTCGCGGCGATCGTGGACGACGTGCGCCGTCGCGGGGATGACGCGGTTCTCGACGCGATCGAGCGGTTCGACGGCTACCGCCTTCGACCTGAAGAGCTCGTGGTCGCAGAGGCCGAGCTCGAGGCCAGCGCAACCCAGCTGCCGCGAGACGATCACGAGGCGCTCGAGCTCGCGGCGGAGCGGGTGCGCCGGTTCCACAGCCTCCACGTACCGGAAAGCTGGACGAGTCGGGCGCCGGACGAACGGCTGGGCCAGATCGTCCGGCCGATCGCCCGCGTCGGCCTCTACGTTCCGGCCGGCGCGGCGCCGCTCGCCTCGACCACGCTGATGCTCGGGATTCCCGCAGAAGTCGCGGGCGTTCCGGAACGGCAGATGTGCAGCCCCGGAAAGCAGCTCCACCCGGCGGTCGCGGCGGCCGCGCGGCTGGCCCGCGTGACGCGCGTCTGCCGCGTCGGCGGCGCACACGCGATCGCGGCGCTGGCCTTCGGCACCGAGCGAATCCACCGCGTCGACAAGATCGTCGGACCCGGGACCGCCCATACCCAAGAGGCGAAGCGCCAGGTCTTCGGACAGGTCGCCATCGATTCCGAGGCGGGCCCGAGCGAGGTCTTCATCGTCGCCGACTCGGCGGCGCGCGCGGATTTCGTCGCTGCCGACCTGCTCGCGCAGGCGGAGCACGATCCGCTCGCGAGCGTCGTGCTGGCCACGCCGAGCGCCGAGCTCGCCGCCGCCGTCTCGGCGGAGATCTCTCGGCAGCTTCCCATGCTCTCGCGCGAGAGCACGGCGCGCAGGTCGCTCGGCGATCGCAGCCTGCTGATCGTGACGCGCGATCTGGTCGAGGCCTGCGAGCTCGCCAATCGCTACGGAGCGGAGCACCTGCAGCTCTGCGTGGCCGATCCGGACGCCTGTCTTGCGAGAATCGACTGTGCGGGCGCGATCTTCCTGGGCGGCTTCAGCCCGGTCCCGATCGGCGACTACGCCGCGGGCCCGAGCCACGTCCTGCCCACCGGCGGAACCGCGCGCTTCTTCTCGGTCGTCGGCGTCGAGGATTTCCAGCGCCGGATCAGCCTGATCGACCTGGGCGAGGCGGCCTTCCGGCGCATCGCGCCGGCTGCAACCCGGCTCGCGCGCCTCGAGGGCCTGGACGGGCACTCGCGCGCGCTCGAGATCCGGCTGGAGAGCCGGCCGCCCGGGCTGGACCGCAAGCCCTAGATCCGGTTCCCTAGCCGACTGCTCCCAAGGAGAATTCGAATGAAGCGCGAGACCACGGTCGCTCGCAAGACGCGCGAGACGGAGATCACGATCGAACTTCGCCTCGACGGAAGCGGCGAGGCGCAGATCGAGACGGGCATGCCCTTCTTCGACCACCTGCTCGACTCGTTCGCGCGGCACGGCCTCTTCGACCTGCAAGTGCGCGCCAAGGGCGACCTGCAGGTCGACCAACACCACACGGTCGAGGACGTGGGAATCGTGCTCGGACAGGCGCTGCGCCGCGCGATCGGCGACGGAGCCGGCCTGCGTCGCTTCGGCTCGGCCCGGATTCCGATGGCCGATGCCTGCGTTCAGGTCGATCTCGACCTGTCGAACCGGCCCTACCTCGTGTACCGCGTGGAACTCGCGCGCGACTGGGTCGCGGACTTCGACGCGGCGCTGGTCGAGGACTTCCTGTACGCGTTCAGCAGCAACGGCGGCATCGACCTGCACGTCGAGCGGAGCTACGGCCACAACGTGCACCACGTGATCGAGGCCATCTTCAAGGGGCTCGGGCGCGCGCTCGACCAGGCCACCACGCCCGACCCGCGCATCCGCGGCGCGCTCTCCACCAAGGGCTCGCTATGAGCGCAGCCGGCGAAGAGGTCGTGATCGTCGACTACGGGATGGGAAATCTGCGCAGCGTCTCCCGCGCGTTCGAGCGGATCGGCGCGCGCCCGCGCGTCACCGACTCGGGGAGCCACCTGCGCGCGGCGCGGCGCGTGGTGCTCCCCGGCGTGGGTTCGGTGAGCCAGGCGATGGCCGCGCTGCGGAAGGGGGGCCTCGATGACGCGATTCGCGCGCACGTTGCTGCCGGCCGACCGTTTCTGGGCATCTGCCTCGGGCTGCAGGTCCTGCTCGAAGAGGCGGAGGAAGGCGGAATCGGCCCCTGCATCGGCGTCATTCCAGGCCGAGTCGCACGCTTCCCGGAGTCCCGCGAGCTTCCCATACCTCACATGGGCTGGAACCAGGTGAAGCCGGTGGTCGATCACCCGGTGATCGCGGAGGGGTACTTCTACTTCGTGCACGGCTATCGCGCGACGAACGTTCCCGACGAGTTCTGTCTGGCGCGAACCGACTACGGTGAGAGCTTCGCCTCGGCGATCGGGCGCGGAAGCTGCGTCGGAGTGCAGTTTCACCCCGAGAAGAGCCAGCGAGCGGGCCTCGAGCTACTCGAGAGATTCTGCGCGTGGATGCCGTGAGAGCGTTGGTGCTCGCGGCCGCCGTCGGCTTGCTGCTCGGCTGTGCGGTGCCGATCTCGACCCAGCTTCGCGAGCCGCAGCCCCCGCCTGCGATCCGCAAGATCGTGATCCTGCCGTTCGCGAGCGATCCGGTCGCCGGTGCTTCCGCAGATTCCGAGGCGGCCGCAGTGGTCACGACGCGTTTTCTTCAAGCCATGACGCAGGCGTCGAGCTTCGAGATCGTTCCGCCCGACGAGGCCGTGCGCGTGCCCGGAGTCCTCGGCCCGGCTGGCGGAGAGCTGCTGCGCCGTCAGTTCGGGGCCGACGCCATTCTGACTGGCGTGGTGCGGCGCTACGTGGAGCGGACCGGCGGGCCGGGCGGCACGAACCAGCCCGCCGCCGTCTGGTTCCAGCTCGAGCTTCGCGCGCCCGGCGGGGTGCTGCTCTGGTCGGGAGTCTACAACGAGACCCAGCGGGCCCTGTCGGAAGACCTCGGCTCCCTGGGCCGGGCCTGGCAGCGCGGCTTTCGCTGGGTGACCGCGGCAGATCTCGCGGTCTATGGTGCGAATCGGCTGGCGCTCGCGCTGGTCGCGGACGTCCGGCCGTGGAGCTGATCCCGTCCATCGACCTGCGAGGCGGCCGCGTCGTCAGGCTGGAGCAGGGGGATTACGACCGCGAGACCCGCTACGACTTCGATCCGGTCGAGGTCGCCCGCGGCTTCGAGGTTGCCGGGGCCCGACGCGTCCACGTCGTCGATCTCGACGGAGCTCGCGACGGTCGCGCCGGGAATGACGCGGAGATTCGCAAGATTCTCGCGGCCTGCCCGCGGCTTTCGGTGCAAGTCGGCGGTGGGATGCGAACCCGCGAGCGAGTCAAGGAGGTCCTTTCGGCCGGCGCAGCGCGCGTCGTGATCGGCACGGCCGCGCTCGAGCAGCCGGAGCTGCTGATGGAGCTTGCGACCCTGTTCCCGGACCGGATCATCCTCGGCCTGGACGCGCGCGAAGGCCGGGTCGCCGTGCGCGGCTGGCGCGAGATCCGCGCCGAGACGGTCGAGCAGGTGCTGGAGCGCTTCGCGAAGCTTCCCCTCGCGGCGGTTCTGCACACGGACATCGGCCGCGACGGCCTGCTCGGCGGGCCGAACGTCGAGGCCACCGCCGCGCTCGCGCGCCGCTCGCCCTTTCCGGTGCTGGCCTCCGGCGGCGTGGGGTCGATCGAGGACCTTGAGCGGCTGGCTCGCGCGCGCGTGATTTCCGGGGCGATCGTGGGCAAGGCGATCTACTCGGGCGCGATCCGCGTCGAGGATGCGATCGCGAGGCTCCGGGCGTGCTGACCAAGCGAATCATTCCCTGTCTCGATGTGAAGGACGGCCGCGTCGTGAAGGGCGTGCAGTTCGTCGACCTGATCGACGCCGGGGATCCGGTCGAGGTGGGCGCGGCGTACGACGCGCAGGGAGCGGACGAGCTCTGCCTGCTCGACATCAACGCGTCTCACGAGAACCGCGCGACGATGCTCGACCTGGTCGCGCGCACGGCCGACCGACTCACGATCCCGTTCTCGGTGGGTGGTGGCGTGCGATCTGTCGCGGACGTTCGCGCTCTGCTTCGCTCCGGCGCGGACAAGGTCTCGGTCAACTCCGCGGCCGTCGTCCGTCCCGATCTCGTGCGAGAGACTGCCGATCAGCTAGGCTCGGCGAACCTGATCGTCGCCGTCGACGCTCGCCGCCGCGACTCGCAGGCTCCTCAGTCGGGCTGGGAGGTCTACACACACGGGGGTCGGCGCCCGACCGGGATCGACGCGGTCGAGTGGGCTGCGCGCGTCGAGGCACTCGGCGCGGGCGAGATCCTGCTCACGAGCATGGATCGGGACGGAACGCGCGACGGCTACGACTTGGAACTCACGCGCGCAGTGACTCGCGCTGTCTCGATTCCCGTGATCGCATCCGGCGGAGCCGGAACTCTCGAGCATCTGCGCGAGGCGCTCGATGACGGCGTCGCCGGCGGCGGCGCGTCGGCGGTTCTCGCCGCGAGCATCTTCCACTTCGGAACTTTCCGAGTGCCGCAGGCCAAGACCTACCTGGCCGCGCGCGGGATATTGGTCCGACCAATCACGTCGTGAGCGGGCGAAACCGGCCCGACCAATCGCCATCCGGGGCCTCTGTTACGGGCAAGTGTTGCGCGGTCCAAAAGCCCTGTGCTAGCTTCCGCCGCTGCTAGGTCATCCTTGTAAGTAGCTGAAAGAGTTGGATGTTCTGGCGATGCGAGGGGATCGGTTTCAGCCTGGAACGTGTTTCAGGACGAGTCTTCCGCCCGCAGCGCCGCGCGATGACCTGAGCAAGCCCCCCAGTCCTCCCCTTCGCTTTCTCACCTGCAGCGTGCCGCTTCGGGGACTGGTCGTCTGGAGTGGGGCGGGTCGAGGAAACACCGCGAGCCGTAGAGCGAGGAGTGCTTTTGCCTGGTGTGAAGCTGAAGGAGAACGAGTCCTTCGAGAGCGCTCTCAAGCGCTTCAAGAAGCAGTGCGAGAAGGCCGGGCTGATGTACGAGCTTCGCAAGCGCGAGCACTACGAGAAGCCGAGCGTCCGCAACAAGAAGAAGACGCTCGCCGCCCGGAAGCGAGCGCTGAAGAAGCTCAAGGCGCAAGTTTAGGAAGCAGCATGAGGCCCGAGGCAGACCCTGCCCGGGCCTTTCTCATGTCGGGTCGAATGCCACGTTGGTCTGAACGGGTAGGGGGCGCAGGGCGGAGTGGGCCGAATCCCCGAGAACGTCGTTTCGGAGATCCGCGACCGGGCTGACATCGTCGCGATCGTCGGCCGGCACGTGACGCTCAAGAAGGCGGGCAGCCGCTTCTGGGGGCTCTGTCCTTTCCACGACGAGAAGACCGCCTCGTTCCAGGTCCACGCCGACAAGCAGATCTTCTACTGCTTCGGCTGCGGCGCCGGGGGTGACGTGTTCGCATTCCGCATGCGCACGGAGGGCCTCGACTTCCCGGACGTGATTCGCGTGCTCGGGCGCGAGCTCGGGATCGCGGTTCCCGAAACCGGCGGTGGCGACGAAGGCCAGGTGGCGGCGGCATTCCGCGCGAACGAGGCCGCGGCCGCCTTCTTCCTCAACAGCCTGCGACGTCCGGAGGGAGAGGCCGCGCGGAAGTACCTCGCTGCGCGGGGCATCCCCGAGGATCTCGCCGAGCGATTCAGGATCGGCTGGGCGCCCGAAGGCTGGGACGGGCTCCTGCAGCACCTGCGCCGCTCGCGCATCTCGGTCGAAGAGGCCGAGCTCGCGGGTCTGATCGCCAGGCGCCCAAGCGGAGACGGCCACTACGATCGATTCCGCGCGCGGGTCGTCTTCCCGATCCTCGAGCCAACCGGTCAGGTCGCGGGCTTTGGCGGGCGGGGCCTCGGAGGCGAGCCGCCGAAGTACCTGAACACCCCCGAGACGCCCGTCTATAAGAAGAGCCGCGCGCTCTTCGGCGTGCCGCAGGCGCTCGAGGCGATCCGCGAGCGCGGGCGCGTGCTGGTCGTCGAGGGCTATTTCGACCTGCTCGCGCTGCACCGGGCGGGACTTCCCGAGGGCGTGGCTCCCTGCGGAACCGCCGTGACGCAGGCGCATGCCAGGCGAATTCGCCGCTACGCGACCGAAGTCGTGCTGCTCTTCGACGGGGACGTCGCAGGTCAGGCCGCTGCCGAGCGAGCGCTTCCCATCCTGCTCGCGGAGGGCCTTCGCGTGCGAGCGGCCTTCCTTCCGCTCGGCGAGGACCCCGACACGCTGGTCGCGAACTCGGGCGTCGCCGCGCTGCGCGCCTGCGTCGAGAGCGCGGTGCCGCTGCTCGACCACCTGATCGAGCGCGCGCTGAAGGAAGGCGCGGGCCATGCGTGGGCGGCGGCCGATACCGCGCGAAGTGTTGCGCCCCATCTGCGCGCGCTCTCGAACCCGGTGGAACGGGCCGCCTACGTGCGCCTGCTGTCGAGCCGGCTCGAGATCCCGCCAGCCGCCCTGGAAGAGGCGCTGCGTCAGGGCGCCGAACGCGAAGCTCCGCGGCCGGTGCCTGGCGCGGCAGCGACCGCGCGCGCGCCCCGACAGGAAGAGATCCCGCCGATCGCGCGCATGCTGATCGCCACGCTCGCCGCGCACCCCGAGACGCTCGAGCTCTTCGACGCGCTCGAATCCGACTGGCTCCCGAACGACGCCGGAGTGGAGCTGCTGGCCAAGCTGCAGGCCGCCTGCGCTTCGAGCGGTCGCAGCGGGGCGGCAAGTCTTCTGTCCCCGGACTCGCAGGAGCTCGCTGACGAGCAGAAGGCGCTCCTCGGGCGGATCATCGCCGAGGCCCCGCAGCTCGACTCGCGCAGCGCTGCGCGCAGCGTCTCCGACTGCCTCGCGAAGCTCGAGATCGCGAAGCTCACGGCGAGCAAGCGCGTGCTCGAGGAACGGCGTGGATCCTGCACGGATCCGGCCGAACAGAACGAGATCGACGAAGAGCTTCAGCGGATCACGTCCCGACGGCACGATCTGCAGAAGAAGGTGCGGCAGGTCTAACTTTTTCTTCCCTCGGATGCCCAAGGAGTTCCCCCCCAAATGGCACAACCCAAACTCCCCAAGACGAACACCCCGAAGCGCAACTCGCACGCACTCGTCGAGCAGACTGCCGCACCCGGCAAGGCGATACGCCGGAGTTCTGCCGCCCCGAGTTCCGGCGCGAAGCGCAACGGACGCTTCTCGACGCACAACGGTGTTGGAGACGGCTCCCACCCGCAGAGCTTCCGGCAGCTTCTGCGCAAGGGGAAGGAGAACGGTCACGTAGACGGCACCGAGCTCCTGCGCGTCCTCCCCGATCACGTGCTCGGCGCGCCAGAGAAGCTCGAAGAGGTGCTCGCGCTCTTCCGGCGCCATTCGGTCGCGGTTCGCGCCTGGCAGCCACCCGTGATGATGCGCAAGCCCGAGACCCGCAGGCGGCCGTCCTCGTCCGAGGAGTACGAGGGCTATCGCTCCAACGATCCGGTGCGCGTCTACCTGCGCGAGATGGGCGCGGTCTCGCTGCTCACGCGCGAGGGCGAGGTCGAGATCGCAAAGCGCATCGAGAGCGGCGAGAACTCGGCGCTGGCCGAGATCCTGAAGAGCCCCGTGGCGGTGGAGAAGCTGCTCGCGATGGGCGACGACATCCGCCGCGGCAAGCGCGAGGTGAAGGATCTGTTCCCGCAGATCGCCGAGGGCGAGACCGAGACGCTCGACGACAAGAAGCAGAAGCTGCTGGGAGTCCTGACTCAGCTTCGCCGCGCACAGGCCGACGTGCAGCGGCGCCTGCGCGTGCTCTCCAACCCGCGCACGAGCAAGGAGACGCGAGCGCGGCTCGAGGGTGAGATCGACGAGATCCGCATGCGCAACGCCCAGCGCATCCGCGAGACCGGAATGCTCAAGGAGTCGATCTACGTGCTCGCCGAGGAGCTGCACGGCTTCATCCGCAACCTGGAGGAGGAGTTCCGGCAGCTTCGCGCGATCGTGACGCCGTTCGGTGTCGCGGATCCGGAGGCGTTCCTGACGCTCGCGTCGCAATCGCGCCGCCGCTCGATCCCGGGCAAGAAGGCGCTGGCGAAGCTGGGGGGCAATGCCGAGGCGATCCTCGTCGCCGAAAAGGACGTGCAGGCCGGCCAGCGCCGGATCCAGACCATCGAGCACGAGGCCCGCTGCACGCTCGAAGAGACGCGCCACTCGCTGGTCGTCTTCGAGCGCGCGAAGGAGCGCGCGGGGCAGGCGAAGAGCGAGCTGATCGAGGCCAACCTCCGGCTGGTGGTCTCGATCGCCAAGAAGTACACGAACCGCGGGCTGCAGTTCCTGGATCTGATCCAGGAGGGCAACATCGGCCTGATGAAGGCCGTCGACAAGTTCGAGTACCAGCGCGGCTACAAATTCTCGACCTACGCGACCTGGTGGATCCGGCAGGCGATCACGCGCGCGATCGCCGACCAGGCGCGCACGATTCGCATCCCCGTGCACATGATCGAGACCATGAACAAGCTCGTGCGTGCGCAGCGCTATCTGGTGCAGAAGCTCGGTCGCGAGCCGATGCCTGAAGAGATCGCGCAAGAGATGGAGATGCCGCTCGAGAAGGTGCAGATGGTGCTCAAGATCGCCAAGGAGCCCATCTCCCTCGAGACGCCGATCGGAGAGGACGAGGACAGCCACCTCGGCGATTTCCTCGAGGACAAGAAGCGCCTCTCGATCACCGACGAGGTGATCCAGCGCAACCTGGCCGCGCACACGCGCAAGGTGCTCTCGACGCTGACGCCGCGCGAGGAGAAGGTGCTCAAGATGCGCTTCGGCATCGGCGAGCGCTCGAACCACACGCTCGAAGAGGTCGGCCAGGACTTCGCGGTCACGCGCGAACGCATCCGCCAGATCGAGGCCAAGGCGCTGCGCAAGCTGCGGCATCCGAGCCGGGCGAGGGTGCTGCGCGCGTTCGTCGACTGAACCGGGCATAAGCTCCAGGCGACTTTTCCCGAAGACTCCCGCATGAGAAGGGGATTCCTCGGGTTCGTCTGGGCGGGCGTGTGTCTCTGGCTCTGCGGCTGCGCGACGGTTCTGTCGCCGCTGCCCGCGCTTGCGCCGCTCTGGCGGCCTGCGCCGGCGCCGGGCGCGGCGGACGGGCTGCGAATCGAGCCGCGCAATTCGAGCGCGCGTCTGGGCGAGACGGCGACCCTTCGTGTCCTGGGCACGGGCGCGGCCGATGCCAGCTGTCAGCTCTCGGACGGGGAAGCGCTCGAGCTCGGCCCCGAGGGCATTCGATTGCCTTCGCCCGCCTTTGCCGCGCCCGTCTCCGTCCTGTGTCAGGCCGGCGAACTGCGCGCCGAGGCGCAGCTGACCTACACCGATTCGCGCACTCTTCCCGTGGCCGATCCGTACCAGGGCGGCGTGGTGCTGTTCAAGCTTCGCGAGCTTCCGGAGCCGTTCCGCGAGCCGGTCGCGCGAGCGGGCGTCGGCCTTCCGTCCCTCGACGCCAAGCTGCGCGCGCTCTCCGCGCTTGCGCTTCCCGCCTTCCCCTTCGATCGCACGGGCGCGCGCGATGCCGTCGGTCTCGGACTGTGGATCGCGATCGATCTGCCCGAGCAGACCAACTTCTACCAGGCCGTGAGCTGGCTGCGCGGCGACGCGAACGTATACCCGGAGAGCTACCTGCCCGCGGATGGCGCCTTCCTGCGCGTGCGGGCCGGCGCGGACTGGCCGACTGCGCTCGGCGAAGTGACTCGTATCGTCGATCCCGAGACCGATGCCTATCGCTCGAGTGTCTCGCGCGCGAGCTCGAATCGAGTCGCGGCGAATGCCGCGCCTGGCGAGCTCGTCGCGATCGGCGCTCCGCAGGTCTGGAGCGACGAGCAGGGCGACGGGGTCAGGCTGGCGGTGATCGACACGGGCATCGACGTGAACCACGCGGCTCTGGCGGGGAACCTGCTCGACAAGGCCTCGGAGCGCGACGGCGACGATCTCGACGGGAACGGAGTCCCGGGGGATCGCTTCGGCGCGAACCTTGCGCAGCTCGCGATCGCTCGCGACGGAGCGTCGGCCCGGCTCGCGCTCGGTGTCGTTGGCGACGTCACGGACTGGGACGGCGCCTCGGATCGCACCCGGCGGACCTGGGGCCACGGAACCGCTCTCGCCTCGCTCGCCGCCGGGGCTGGCGGCGCGGGCCTGCCGCTCGGCGTCGCGCCGCGCGCGCAGATCCTCGCGGTCGACGTGCAGGAGAATCCGCGAACGAGCCTCGCCCGCGACTCCGATCAGGATCCGCGAATGGCCGACTCCGAAGCGCTGCCCGCCGAGCTGCGCAGCTCGACCTGGGCGCGCGCGGCGGGAATCGCCTACGCGGTCGGCGAGCGTGCCCGCGTGCTGACCTGCGCGTGGCCCGGCGAGCGGCCGCACTGGATCCTGCACGACGCGCTGCTCTTCGCCGAGGACAACTGCGCGATCGCGATCTGCGGTCCGGGCGACGAGCCCGGCGAGAGCGGCGCGTACCCGTCGCACTGGCGCCAGTCCTGGCTGGAGCAGAACGGCGGCGGGACGGGGGTCGTCTGGGATCCGTGGCTCGACGCGGAGAGCAGCGACGTCCTGCTTCGCCCGCTCCGCGCGCTCGTCATCGCAGACGTGGCCGCGTCCGCAGAGCGCGCGCCGGACCTCTCGCTGCCGCAGCGCGTCCAGGTCGACGGTCAGATCTCCGCGGCCGTGTCGAACCCGCGCAACGACCGGTCCTCGATCGCGGACCGACGCGTCGCCCCGCACGCGGGCTCGCTTGCCGCCGTGGGCCTGACCGCGGGCGCAGCGCTTCTCGTCAGCGGCTCGCGCCCGGACCTCGAGCCCTGGGCGGTCCGCGAGTCCCTGGTGAGCGGCGCCTCGCTCACGACCGGCGCCCCGGCGCTCTCGGTGGCCGGGGCCATGGCCGCGACAGGCCGGCTCGAGAACGGCGTGTGTCGCGCGCTCCTGCGCCGCGAGCCGAGCCGCGAGGCCTCGCCGTGGCCGTCGATCCGGATCAAGACCAACGCCGATCGGCCGCTGCCCGGCGCCCCGCCCGCGAGCCCCGCACCCGAGGACACGAAGCGAGGCCGCTAGGAAAGATCTGGTCGGGGCGGCCGGATTTGAACCGGCGACCTCTTGGTCCCGAACCAAGCGCGCTACCAAGCTGCGCTACGCCCCGAAGCGCGCCGCAGCATAGCGCCCCCGGGCAGCGCCTGCTCGCTCGCCAGGGGCGCTATGGTGTCCGGGTGAGTTCGGTCGCAATCAGACGCGGGGATGCCGCCGTCCGCGCGGGGGTCGTCTCGCTGGTCGCGAGCGTCGCGATCCTGGGGATGAAGGCCGCCGCGTACCTGTCCACCGGCTCGGTCGCGCTTCTCGCGGACGCGGCGGAGTCGGTCGTGAACGTGATCGCGGCGGCGCTCGTGACCTATACGGTCGCGGTCTCGCGGCGCCCGCCGGACGCGGACCACCCGTACGGGCACGGCAAGGCAGAGACGCTCTCGGCGATGATCGAGGGCGCGATGATCTTCGCGGCGGCGCTGCTGATCGCGATCGAAGCGGTGCGCCGGATCGTGAGCGGCGCCGTGCTCGAGCACATCGGCACGGGCGTGGCGATCTCGGCGACTGCGGGGGTCGCCAATCTCGCGCTCGGCCTGTTCCTGCTCGGCGTGGCCCGGCGCGAGCACTCGCAGGCACTTCGCGCCGACGGCATCCACGTGCTGACCGACACCGTCACCACGGCCGCGGGAATCGCAGCGCTCGTGGTGGTGCAATTCACTGGCTACACCCTCCTGGATCCGATCGTGGCGCTGCTCGTCTCGGGGAACATCCTCTGGGCGGGCGGCGCGGTCGTGCGCCGCTCCCTCACCGGGCTTCTCGACGAGGCCGACTTCTCGCTCCTGGTCCGGCTCGCGCAGCGCATCGAGTCGGTGCGAAGGCCGGAGTGGTGCGACATCCATCAGCTGCGCAGCCGCGCGTCCGGACACCGCCACCACGTCGATCTGCACCTGGTCGTGCCGCGCTACTTCACCATGGAAGATGCGCACCGCAGCGGCGATCTTCTCGAGGCCGAGCTCCGGCGCGCCTTCGAGAGCGAGGCCGAGTTCATCGTCCACCTCGACCCGTGTCAGCCCGCTCACTGTAGCGGCTGCGCGGTGCGCGAATGCGAGCTGCGAACCGCGGCGCTCGAGAAGCCCGTCGAGTTTTCCGCCGACCATCTGACGCGAGCCGGCCAGATCTGACCCCGCTCTGCGCATGCTAGGTTTCCGGCCATGCCATCCCCCCGAAGCATGACCGTCCTTCCCGACGTGCCGATCTGCCAGACCGATCTTCCGCTCGACTGGTATCAGCCCGAGTTCAAGCCGTACGCCGAGGAGTACCTGGCGCTGCCGGACCGCCTGCCAGGCACGGTGCTGCCGTGGATGGACGGCTACATCGAGCGCGCGCGCGCGGCGCTGGGGCCCGAGCTGATCCTGCTCGCGCACTACTACATGGGCGGCGAGATCGTGAAGCTCGTCGAGCGCTACGGAGGGCTCGTCGCCGACTCCTATCAGCTGGCGCGCGAAGCCGTGCTCCACCCCGAGAAGCGGATCTTCGTCGAGTCGGCGGTGCACTTCATGGCGGAGTCGATCGCGCTCCTCGCGCGGCCAGACCAACAGGTCTTCATCACGAATCCGAAGTCCGGCTGCACCATGGAGATGATGGCCAAGGAGTTCATGCTGGCGCCTGCGTTCGAGAAACTCCGCGCGCGCTTCGGAGACGACCTGCTGGTGGTCGCGTACATGAACACCTCGGGGCGCGTGAAGGCGCTGGCCGGGCGCACGGGCGGAGCGGTGTGCACGAGCTCGAACGCCGCCGCGATCATGCGCTGGGCGCGCGCGCAGGGGCGGCGGATCTTCTTCGTTCCAGACCAGCACCTCGGGCGCAACGTCGCGGCGCGCGTCGGCATCGATCCGGCGCGGATCGCGCTGCTCCCGGCCGGGCACGAAGGCGCAGACGTCTCGGCCGCGCAGGTCGCGGCGCTGGACTCCGCGGAGCTGATCCTCTGGGGCGGCTTCTGCGGCGTGCACACGATCTTCAAGCCCGCGCACGTGGCCCACTGGCGCGCGCGCGGATACTCCGTCGTCGTGCACCCGGAGACGCCGAAGGAGGTCGTCGATCTGGCCGACGGTAGCGGCTCCACGAGCTGGCTCTGGTCGCACGTGATGAAGCTCGAGCCCGGGTCCCGCGTCGCGGTCGGCACGGAGGGTCACTTCGTGCGAAATCTTCGCGAGCAGTCGGCCGTTCGCGGCGTGAGCGTCGTCCACCTCGCCGACGTTCCCGACGAGCCCTTCGCCGGCTGCGGTTGCGCGACGATGTCGCGGAACGATCCGCCCCATCTCGTCGCGCTTCTCGATCTTCTGTCGCGAGGCCGTGTTCCCGACCTGAACCGGGTGCTGGCAGGTGACATGGTCGACGAGGTCAGCGGAGCGCGAGAGCGGCTCGACGCGGCGGGTCGCGAGCGCGTCGCGAGCGACGCGCGGCGGGCACTGGAGCGGATGATCGAGATCACCGAGGCTTCACAGTGAGCGGAGCGCGAGTCGGCGGATCCGCGCGCTTCCGCGCGGTGCTCTTCGATCTCGACGGAACGCTCACCGATCCGAAGCCTGGCATCACGCGCTCCGTGCAGTACGCGCTGCGCAAGCGCGGAATCGAGCCGCCCGACGCCGATCAGCTCGAGCCGTTCATCGGCCCGCCGCTCGCGCAATCGTTCAGCGAGCGGCTCGGCTTCGCTGCCGCGGAGGCCAAGCGCGCCGTCGACGACTACCGCGAGTACTTCTCGCGGCAAGGCCTGTACGAGAACTCGGTGTACGACGGGATCCCGGCTCTGCTTCGCGAGCTGCGCGAGTCGGGCCGGCGCGTCTGCCTGGCGACCTCCAAGCCCACCGTCTTCGCGGAGCGGATTCTCGAGCACTTCGATCTCGCCCGGCACTTCGATCTCGTCGTCGGCAGCCATCTCGACGGCACCCGGGTCGCGAAGGCCGAGATCATCGCCGCCGTGCTCGCGGGACTCGGCGGAGAGGCGGCCCGCCGCGCGGTGATGGTCGGAGATCGAGAGCACGACGTGCACGGCGCGCGATCGAACGGCATCGACTCGATCGCCGTCACCTACGGGTACGGAACGTGCGAGGAGCTGCAGGCGCCGTCACCGACGTCTCTGGCCGCGAGCGTCGGCGAGCTACGGCGCCTGCTGCTCGCCGTCTAGCTCCTCGCCCTCGAGCTTCTCGAGCTTCCGCTCGAGTTCCTCGAGCCGCTCCTCGCGGGTCTTCACGGTCTCGACCCGGGTCGCGGGCGTGATCTTCGCCAGTCCCGGCGGAAGCTCCGCACGGCTCACCGGGAACCAGTTGCCGTTCCAGGCGAACGCGAGATACCAGCGGTTCATCGCGAAGCGGTACCAGCACTCGCTCGCCTCGCAGTAGTGCAGCGTCGGGTCGAGCGCGGGCGCGGCCTGACAACCCTCCACGTCGGACGCCACGAGCTCCGGCGGCTGCTCCGCGACGAAGCGGTCGGGCACCGGGGTTGGCGCGGGCTCCGGCGGCTGCGGGTCGATGTGGAGCGTACCGAGGCAGCCGACCAGCAGCAGGCCCGCGGCGAGTCCAGCAAGCGCGCGACCGCTCATGGCCCCGCTTCACCTCTACCGGACGCGCCCGCGAGGCCGTGCTCGACGTGAGCGGCGCTCCTCTGCGCAGCGAAGCCACCCGCCTCGCTCGGACTCCGTCCGCTCGCGCGCGCGTACAGGTAGGCGGCGAGAAAGACGTCGCCGGCGCCGACCGGGAAGCGCCGCGGAACCCGTGGGGTCGCGATCTCGGTGACACCCGATCGTGTCACGACCAGCGCGCCGCGTTCGCCCCGCGTCACGAGAAGCTCGTCGAGTCCGTGCGCGCTACGAAAGGCCTCGAGGCTGCGATCCTCGAGCAGGACCGCGAGCTCCTCCTCGCTGGCCTTGGCGACGTTCACGTGGGCCAGGTGGTCCTTCAGCTCGGGATTCGCGGCGAGCCGCGTGCCGTGCTCGCCCGCCAGCCGCACGAGACCCTGCAGGTCGATCCCCGTGAAGCCCGAGAGGGTCGCGAGCGTCTCGGCGCGAATGTCGTCGCGGTGCAGCGGGCCGAGGTGGATCGCGTCGGCGCTGCGCCACGAAGCCGGCAGATCGTCCGGTCCGATCGGATCCGAAGTCGCGAGCAGGTCGTGGCGATCCTCGCTGCCGCTGTAGTCGTTCGCGTAGGTGGTGGTGGAAGCGCTCGGCAGAGCGCAGATCTCGACTCCCGCCGCGACGAGCGGAGCGAGCAGCTCCGCGGCGTCCGCCTCGCGCACGCGTGTGACCACTCGCGTGCGCGCGCGGAGCGCGGCGAACGCGCGACCCGCGTAGTGCACCACACCTCCGGGCGAGCTCTCGCTCCCCGCCTGGAGGTCACGGGTGATCGCACCCAGCACGAGTGCGGTGACGGTCCGCGCTTCTGCCATTGCCGCGAGCTTACACCGAAGATGGTGCGTGCTCATGCGCGCCGTCGTTCGTGATACGGTTCCGAACCGGGGGTAGACGCGGGAGGGCCGCAGTTGCCGAGCGGATCCGGTTCGAGCCGATCACACCTCCGCGTGCTCGCGTTCGCGACCTGCGTGGTGCTCGCGCCGGCGTGCCAGCCAGAGCTCGCGAGCGAAACGTTGCGCGCCGTGCACGTAGCGGGAGTCCGACTCGATCCGCGGACTTACACTCCCGTCGTGGACCTCGTCGAGGACGGCGATGCCGGGCGCAGCCTGCGCATCTGGATCGGCGAGTTCGAGGCGCAGTCGATCTCGAGCGCCCTCGAGCGCGAGCCGATCGTCCGGCCCAATCCTCACGATCTGTGGAAGGACTTGCTCGAGGGCCTCGAGGGGCGCGTCAGCCGCGCGCTCGTGACGGAGCTCCGCGAGGGCACGTTCTACGCGGTGATCGAGGTGGAATCGCGCGGGCGCTCGCTCTCGATCGACGCCCGTCCGAGCGACGCGATTGCCGTCGCGCTGCGCACGGGCGCGCCGGTGCTCGTGCGCGAGTCGCTGCTCGAGGGCTCTCCGGCGATCCCCGACGACGAGGGCGCGCTCGAGATCGAGTTTCGCGGTGATCCGCGCGAAACCCGTGAGTCGCCGAGCCTGTAGCGGAGTACTTGCGTCGAAAACGCCTGTGCAGCTGCGCTCCGGAGCTCCCCGGAGGGCGTATCTCCGCGATTCCTCGTCGGAAACGGCGTTGACTCCGGCGCTTTGCCGCTGGCATGATCGCTGCGCGCGACGGCTCCGGTCCGCCGTCGCCAACGCCGAGTCGAAGGGATCGCGCAGATGGACGTGTGCAGATGACGGGTCGAGAGATTGCGCTGGAGTTCACCGAGCTCTTCGACGACCTCGACTCCGCGGACATCAACACGATGCTCGCGAAGAACGTGAGCATGGACATGCTCGAGTTCTTCGCGTCGTACGGAGATCAGTTCGCCGACGAGTGCGCGCGCAAGGGACTCGAGCTCGATGACATGCGCGGCCGCCTGCCGAACCTGCTGATCATCGGATACATCATCCGCGTCCTCGAGGAGCGGCTGACCTAGGACGGGCGGTCCGATCTAGGGGTTGACCCCGGTCGCACGCCGCAGCTCCTCTTCCGTCGGCAGCCATTCGCCCAGGTCCTGCAGGAACGCTCCCCGCCAGGCGTTCGGGTGCGCGATCTGCTTGCCGCTCAGCGGATTGACATCTCCGAGCAGCACGACGTACGGCGACACTCCGGAGCTCTTCGCGAACGCGATCAGCGCCTGCTGCAGCGTCGTCCCGGGCGCGATCGTGATCTTCCCGCGCGGCATCTCTTCGACGATCTCGCCGCCCATCAGAATCTCGCGCGACGGATTCTTCATGTGGGAGTTCGCCCAGCGCGCGAACTCCGGCAGGCTGCCCTCGAACTCGCCCGCCAGGAGCTCCCCGTGAAGCAGGTCGCGCCCCGCGAGGCGGTGCAGGTAGTCCCGGCTCTCGATCACCGGCACGCCGTCTTCCATCTTCCACTTGAAGTGCCAGCGCTCGGGACCCCAGCCGGACTGCGCCAGCTCGTCCAGGTTCTCCACCAGCGGCAGCTTCTGCTCGCGCTGACTCGACAGGTTCAGGAATCCGCGCGTGTTCAGGATCACCGAGCGATCGAGCACCAGGAGCGGCACCTGGAGTCGCGCGGACGTGCTCGCCAGCGCGCCCACCGTCGACTCCAGGTTGAACACCTGGGGCCGGCGCGAGGTCGAGGTTCGCGGATACCGCACCTGGATCGTGGTGCCGACCACGGCCTTGCCCTGGGTCGGGTCGTTGATCACGTTCCCGGCCCGATACATCGTCCATCCCAGTCCCGAGGCCTGCGCGTACTGGAGCAGCACGTCCTTGACGCTGGCCTTCTCGGCGATCTCGAACTCGACCGTGGGAGGCTCGGGGTCACCGTACACCCGCTCGATCACCACGTAGCTGGTCGGGATCGTGACCAGGATGTAATTGATGAGGTCGGCCATCGTCCCCTTGAAGCTCGACTTCGGGAGCAACGGCAGGTCGATCGGAGTCTTCGCGGTCACGCTCAGGTTGCTGCGCACGTACAGCGTTCCGCTCGCGATCTCGTAGTCGATTCCGCCCGCGGCCTTCTTTAGCTCGCGCAGCGCGACGTCGACCGGGCCCGCCGGCAGATCGACGTCGACTCGGTACAGCCCGAGATCCGGCGTGTTGTCCTCGGTTCGGATTTCGTCGAGAACGAGCGGCAGCCCGGACTCGGCGGCAATCCGCTCGAGAGCCCAGGCGAGATCGACCCCCGCAAAGCGCATCGCCCGGATCGCGGTCGCGCCCGACGCGCTCGGCGGGGTCTCGGATCCACACGCGAGGGCGATCGCGGCAAGGCAACCCGCGAGCAGGGGAACGGCGAGGCGGCGTCTCTGGGTCATCGGCACGGTCTTCTCTCCTCGGCGAGGGATCGTGAGTCTACCGTGCAAACCGGCCCCCGTGAACCGACGCCATCGCGTTGACAGCGCTAGCGGGCCGACCCAACCTTGGGCGCGAGGAGCGCTGACTGGTCACGAAGGTGCACATGACCCGCGAGGGGCACGAGATGCTGTCGGAGGAGCTCCGGCGGCTGAAAGGCGTGGAGCGTCCTGCGATCTCGGACGCGATCCGGCGCGCCAGGGAGCACGGCGACATCTCCGAGAACGCGGAGTACGACGCGGCCAAGGACAAGCAGGGCATGATCGAAGCGCGAATCCGCCAGATCGAGGACCGGCTCGCGCGCGCCGAGGTCGTGGACGTCTCGGGCCAGCCGCCCGACCGGGTTCGATTCGGGACGACCGTCGTGCTCGAGGATCTAGACTCAGGAGACGAGCTGACCTATCGGATCGTCGGCGAGGACGAGGCCGACATCTCGAAGGGCCTGCTCTCGGTGACCAGCCCCGTGGCCCGGGCGTTGATCGGAAAACAGGTGGAAGACCAGGTGCAAGTCGTGGTGCCCAAGGGAAAGCGCTCCTACGAGATCCGCGAGATCCGCTTCTCGTGACGAAGCCCCTCGAACGGAGCAAGCTCGTGATCGTCGGCAGCGGGCCTGCGGGCTACACCGCCGCGATCTACGCCGCCCGCGCCGAGCTCGCGCCGCTGGTGGTCGGCGGCGCCGCCTTCGGCGGCCAGCTCATGATCACGACCGAGGTCGAGAACTACCCCGGCTTTCCCGAAGGCGTGCCCGGCCCGGAGCTGATGGAGCGGCTCCAGAAGCAGGCCGAGCGCTTCGGCGCGCGCGTGCTCTTCGAGGACGCGACCGCGATCGACTTCTCGCGGCGACCGTTCGGCGTCGAGACGGATTCGCGGCGGTTCGAAGCGGAGAGCGTGATCGTGGCGACGGGCGCGTCGGCGCGCTGGCTGGGTCTGGAGTCCGAGGCGAAGTACCTGAACCGCGGCGTCTCGGCGTGCGCGACCTGCGACGGCGCCCTCTACCGCGGCAAGGCGATCGCCGTCGTCGGCGGCGGCGACACCGCGATGGAGGAAGCCCTCTTCCTCACGCGCTTCGCCACGGTCGTGCACGTGATCCATCGCCGCGACGAGCTGCGCGCCAGCCGCATCATGCAGGAGCGCGCGCGCCGCAACGAGAAGATCCGCTTCGTCTTCGACACCGAGATCGCGGAGGTGCTCGGCGACGAACAGGCGGTGACGGGTCTCGCGCTGCGCAACGTGCGAAGCGGGGAGACCTCGCGGCTCGACGTCGGGGCGGTCTTCGTGGCGATCGGACACCAGCCCAACACCCAGCTGTTTCACGGCATCCTCGACATGGATGCCGCGGGCTACCTGCGCGTGCAGTCGGGCTCGTCGCGTACGAACATCCCGGGCGTCTTCGCCTGCGGCGACGCGATGGATCCGCATTATCGACAGGCGGTGACCGCCGCCGGCACGGGCTGCATGGCGGCCCTCGACGCGGAGCGCTGGCTCGCGGCGAACGAGTAGATCCTTGCGCGTCGAATTCGACCGCTACAGCCTCCGGGTCGACGGAAGGCGCCGGATCGTCCGCGCCGGCTCGCTGCACTACTTCCGACTGCCGGCGCGCGAGCTCTGGCGCGATCGGATCGCCAAGATGAAGGACGCGGGGCTGAATGCAGTCGACGTCTACTACCCGTGGAACTTCCACAGCGAGCGGCCCGGCGTCTACGACTTCGCGGATCTGCGCGACATCGATCACCTGCACGATCTGATCGAGGCGGCCGGCCTGTACCTGATCGCGCGCCCGGGGCCGTACATCTGCGCCGAGGTCGACCTCGGCGGCCTTCCCGCCTGGCTGCTGCGCGATCCAGACCTGGCGCTGCGCTGTCGCCGGCCCGCGGGCTTCGCGTACTCGGCCCCGTACATGGCGGCGGTGCGCGAGTGGTTCGGCGCGGTGGTGCCGCGCATCGCCTCGCGCTCGAACCTGCTGCTGTTCCAGATCGAGAACGAGTTCTCGGTGCCCTCGCACGTAGCGATGCTCTCTAGCCCGATCGCGGACCTGTTGATCCGCTGGCTGGGAGCGAAGCGGCTCGCGCGGCTCGCGAGCTCGCCGTGGCTGCGGCGGCGCGCGCTCTCGGCGGCGCTCCCGAGCGATTCCGACGACGAGCTCGGCCAGCGCAACTCGTACATGCGCGAGCTCTACGAGCTCTCGCGGCGGCTCGGCGTCGGCGTTCCGATCTTCCACAACGACGTGGCCGCGCTCTCGGGGCGCCAGCTCGACGTCGATCTGCTGGCGATCGACCGCTACCCGATCACGCGCTTCGACGACGACTGGCGCTCGCGACCGGACACGTTCGACGACTTCGCGATCGACGAGGACGCGCTCGACGCGCACGGTCGCCTCGCGAACCCGGTCTTCTATCCCGAGCTCCAGGCCGGCTGGTACGACGGCTGGGGCGGAGTCGGCTACGCGCAGCTTCGCGAGCGGCTCGGCGCCGACTCGATCGACGCCACCACGAAAGCGGCGCTCGCCTCGCGCGGCACGCTCTGGAACTACTACGTCTACTGCGGCGGGGTGACGTTCGGGTATCTCGCGAGTCCCGACGTGTACAGCTCCTACGACTACGGCGCGCCGATCGCGGAGTCGGGCGCGATCGATTCGCGGCACGACGCGGTGCGGAGCCTGAATCGGTTCCTGCTCGAGCACGAGGAGGATCTCGCGGCGACCGATCCGGATCCGGCGCCCGAGCGCCTCTGCCCGCAGCACTTCCGCACGCGAATCGGCGCGCGGCGGCTCTACGTGTTCCTGCGCAATCCGACACGTGATCGTGTCAGCCTGAAGCTCCCCGAGGCCGAACGCGACTGGCTCGCCCCCTGGGAGACGCAGATCCGTGTCTACGACGCGACGACGCGCGAGCTGGTGGCCGTGAGCCCGGAGCTGCCCGGCGCCACTTCCGTCGCGCCCTCGCTTCCGCCGCTCCTGCCGCGGCTGGAATCCTTTCGCTTCTCGAACGCGAGCCCGCAGCTCGCGCCCGGGTACGACGATTCGTCCTGGGCGGAGATACCGGCGCGCGCGCTCGCCGAGGGCCGGATCGACCTGGATGCGCTCGGACTGCACTACGGCTGCGTCTGGTACCGCGGCACCTTCGAGGGGCGGCTCGACCGGCTGGTGCTCGACGCGCGCCACCTCTACTCGGTCTGGATCGACGGCGCGCTCGTCGCGTCAGGAGCGCAGCTCCGCAACACGCTCGGCGTCGGCGCCGACGGCGCTCGCGCCCGCTCGATCGATCTGCGCCGGGCGTTCCGAGCCGAGTCCGGCCCGCACGTGATCGTGATCCTGGTCGAGAGCCTGGGCCACAACAAGGGCTTCGCCGACGACTTCCGCAATCCGCGCGGAATCGCCTCGCTCGACACCGGCGCGTCGCGCGTGCGCTGGCGCTTCCGCGGCGGGCTCGTTCTCGGCGAGCGCGGAATCACGCCGCGCGTCGATTTCGCGCGCATCGAGCGCGGTGGCGAGACGGAGGTCGTGCTGCCCCACGGCTGGGCCGGCGCGCCCGAGGGCGTGGGCGTGTACGAGACGAGCTTCCGGCTCCAGGGCATCGACCCCGAGCGCACCTCGCTCGGGCTCGGCTTCGATCCCGGCCGCGGCCGCGCGAATCTGTACTTGAACGGCTGGCTGATCGGCCGCGCGTGGTTCGAGCGCGGGCCGCAGCGGCGCTTCTGGCTGCCGTGGGGACTGCTCTCGCCCGACCGGGAGAACCAGCTCGCGATCACCGTCTGGAAGCGCGACGCGCGCGCGTCGCTGGGCAAGCTCAGGCTCGAGCCGATCTAGCGGGTTGACGCGTTGCGGCGCACGCTTCGCGCGCGGTAGACTGCCGCCGATGCCGCTGGACAGGGCGATCCTCGAGCGCCTGATCGAGGTATCTCCCGACATCGTGGTCGCGACCGCCGCCGACGGCACGGTCCAGTACTACAACGATGGTGCACGGGAGAACCTCGGCTATTCCCGCCTCGAGATCATCGGGCGGTACGTCGTCGAGCTCTATCCGTCGCTCGAAGAGGCGCGCCGCGTGATGGCGGCGATGCGCAGCACCGAGCACGGCGGACCGGGTCGCGTCGTCAACTTCCCCACCACCTTCGTCGCCAAGGACGGCCACGAGATCGACGTCTCGATCTCGGGCGTGATCGTGTACGACGCGAGCGAGGTGGAGCAGGGGACGATCGGCTTTGCGAAGGACGTCTCCGAGATCAAACGCCGCGACCAGCTCGCGGTGCTCGGCGAGGTCGCGATCGGCCTCTCGCACGAGATCAACAACCCGCTCACCGTGATCGAGAGCCAGATCTCGCTGCTCGAGCGGCACCTGCGCGCGAAGGGAGAGGTCGGCGAGGTCGAGCGCGTGGCCAGGATCCGCACGGAGATCCGCCGGATCGAGGCCAATCTCCGGCGTCTGAACGAGATGGCGCAGCAGGAGAGCTACGCGAGCACCGAGTATCTCGGCCGGGCGCGGATGATCGATCTCTCCGCCCGGCCCGAAGCCGCTCCGCTCGCGCTCGAGGCCCGCAAGATCCTGGTCGTGGACGACGATCCGGCCGTGCGTGAATCGGTGAGCGAGATCCTCGCTGCCGAAGGAGCGCAGGTCGCTCTGGTCGGCAACGGCCGCGAGGCGATCGAACGGATGCGCCGCGAGCGCTTCGACCTGGTTCTCTCGGACGTCGTGATGCCCGAGATGGACGGCTACGAGCTATTCCAAGCCGCGCGCCGCGAGGCGCCCGACACGCCCGTGGTCCTGATGACGGCCTTCTATTACGACCAGGACCACGTGATCAAGCGCAGCCGACTGGAGGGGCTCGACGGCGTGCTGTTCAAGAAGCCGGTGAACCCCGAGCGCCTGGTGAAGACGCTCGCCGAGCTGATCACGCGGGCTCGGCCTCGTCCTTCTTGACGTTGTAGAGCTTGCCGTCGCCGGACTTGGCGAGCCAGGCGCTCTCCCACTCCTGGAGCACGGTGAACTCGTCGCCCGCCGAGAACTGCTCCTCGGAGACGTCCTCGCCGAGGTTTGCCTGGTGCTTGTAGGTGACGCTGCGCTTGAGCTTGATTGTGTCGGCCATGCCGGCTTTATAGCAGAGGCGCGGCCGGGGCTTCCACGGCGGGCGTGCCCGCCGCCGCGGCGAGCGTGATCCGCCGCGCGCCGCTCACACGGCGCAGGCTGCGCGCGGCCTCGATCAGCGTCGCGCCGGTCGTGGCGACGTCGTCGAGCAGCAGCACGCGCAGCCCCGCGAGCTCCCCGGGCCGCGCGCGAAAGCTCGCGGCCACGTTCGCGCGGCGCGCGGCGATCGAGAGCCCCGTCTGAGGCGGCGTTCTGCGTGCGCGCGCCAGCGCCTTGCCGGCGACCCGGGCCCCTGTCGCGCGCGCGAGCGCTCGGGCTAGGCTGAAGACAGGGTCGCTACCCTCGCTGCGCACCCGCGAGACGTGGCGCGGGACCGGGACGATCACGTCGAAGCGGAGCTCGCGAACTCGAGCTTCCAGCCGCGCGACCAGCACGTCGAGCGCGTCGCGCCGGCCCTCGAACTTGAAGCGGCGCACGAGCTCCATTCCGGTGCCTTCGTAGGCGATCGCGGTGTGCACCGCGCGCAGCCGCGCGAGCGCGCGCAGGTCGCGCGCGCAGACCGCGCAGAGCAGCGCCTCGCCCTCGGAGCGCGGCACGTCGCACGCCGGGCAGACGCTCGGGACGATCAGCTCGATCAGCGCCCCGACGAGCCCGAGCGCGCGCACGCCTAGGAGCCTGACCCGAGAGTGAGTGCCGGGGCGCGCCGGATGGGGGTCTCCTCAGCGGTGCCCGGCACAGCCGACCGCTTCGTCGACCCCCATCCGG